>Ga0123353_10000363_pt1 | contig 55294 bp, 44 predicted proteins | sample TergutLab28metaG_3_FD_92763 | JGI IMG/M metagenome (GOLD analysis project Ga0123353, IMG submission 92763) | Labiotermes labralis P3 segment gut microbial communities from Petit-Saut dam, French Guiana - Lab288 P3 | ecosystem: Host-associated > Arthropoda: Insects > Digestive system > Gut ... | reverse complement strand
ATTTTTTCGCCGCACAAGGCGAAATTTTGCAGGAATACGCCCGTATTTCGAAAAATTTTAACGCAGTGCGACGGAAAAAGCACTAAAAAGACATGCGCGTGGAATTTTTCAAACACGCCCTAGATATTTGGAAAAGAACCTGTGAGCGCGTCCGCCATCGACTCGATTTCCGAAAGCTGCGGCGCTTTCAGGCTGGATTTTATACTGATCGACCCATCAAGGAAAGTAATATTCCTGCATTTGCCCAGCTTTTCCCGGATCAGGCCCCCGCTCGCACAAGCCCACGATCCGTTTTCGATGATGGCGACCGTGCGGTTTTGGATGTTGTGGGCGGCAAGGTCGTTGATCAGCGCTTCCATGGTCACAAAAATACCGGCGTTGTAGGTTGTAGAAGCGAATACCAGATGGCTCCACTTGAATGCCGCCGCGACAATATCCGACGCGGGAATGACCGAAACATCGAACATGACCGTCTTTGCGCCCCTGTCCCGCAAACGGCAGGCAAGCAGCTCCGCCGCGTTTTCCGTGTTGCCGTAAACGGAGGCGTAGGCGATCATCACGCCGGTTTCTTCCGGCGCATAGCCGCTCCACAGCAAATACTTCGAAAGAATGTCCTGTATATTCTTCCGCCAGACAAACCCGTGCAGCGGGCAGATCATATTGATCTCAAGGGCGGCGGTTTTTTTCAAAAGCGATTGAACCTGCGCACCGTATTTCCCCGCGATGTTGGCGTAATAGCGTCTGGCTTCATCCATGTAATCCTTTGAGAAATCCACCTCGTCGGCGAAAATGGCGCCGTTCAGCGCGCCGAAGCAGCCAAACGCGTCGGCGGAAAACAGGAGCTTGTCGGCAGAGTCGTATGTAACCATCACCTCGGGCCAGTGCACCATCGGCGCCATGATGAAATGGAGGGTATGCTTTCCGGTATCCAGCACGTCGCCCTCTTTGACGATATGCACGCGGGCGTCAATGTCCGCATCATAGAATTGCCTGATAAAGGCCAGCGTTTTCGCGTTGCACACGAGCGTCATATCCGGGTACCGGACAAGCAAATCCAAAATCCCGGCGGAATGGTCCGGCTCCATATGCTGCGCCACAAGGTAATCCAAAGCCCTGCCGCCCAACGCTTCAGCCAGGTTCTCCGAAAACCTGTGCTGCACGGCCTTGTCAACCGTGTCAAACAGCACGGTTTTCTCATCGTTCAGCAGATATGAATTATATGACACGCCGTTTGGGACGGAATAAACGCCCTCGAACATGGCCAACCGCCTGTCGTTGGCGCCCACCCAGGTCAAATCATCTGTAATTTTTTTAGTACAATGCATAAGTATGTTCACCCTTATTTCTGCGGATATCTCAAGTTGATCAAGTTGATTACGCCTTGATATCCTCAAAGCTTTCCATAACGCCGCCCTTGGCCGTGATTAAGGTTTCCAGCCGTTCTTTGCAGTTGCTCTCTCCGCTGGCGGATACCATTTTAACGGCGGCGGTTTTCCCCTGCGGCAGCCGTTCAAGCATGGCGTAAAAAACCGGCGGCGGGTTGCCAGCCCACACGGGCGCAAGCAGAATCAGCCGGTCATATCCCGCCATATCCGCGTCAAGCGGCCGGATAGGCCATGACTTTCCCCGCATAGCCGCAAAACATCCCGCGGCATAAGCTTTCAGCTTACCAGGACGCTTTACGTCCTTGATTTCCACGATGTCCGCGGATTCTATCGCGGCAAGTTTCTCCGCGATAGCCTTTGTGTGACCGCTGTAAGAATAGAAAATAACCAGTGTTTTCATGTGCATTCGCCCCTTGTCGTTTATTTTGGTTATAATATAACATTATAAAAGGGAGTTGTCCAGCAACTTTTTCGCCAGAGCCCGGCGCTCAATCAGATCTTTCTCCATTTGCTCCCGGCCGGCCGGCGGTTTCCAGAACACCCTGAACAGGAAGTAAACCGTCTCGTCGAACACAGGGCACAGGCATATCAGCGGCCAGACTATATTGAGAAAGCGCTTGGGCTGATCTACGGCGGTCAACTCACGGCCGTTCTTGTCCGTGGTGCCCAAAAATCCGCTCCATTGCATTATCGCGTTGTTGATTACCTGACCTACGTTGTTGGTCACCAGCTTGGTGGTCATGGCGCTGACAGCCATGTTAACCCCTTCGGAGCGCACGCCGGTTTTCCACTCCACATAGTCCAGCATCTCATAGTCGATCACCCCGGTGGCCACGGAAACCCAGTGGTGGGGGATATCCTCAATCATCTCCATCAGATACATGAACAGCAGGCGCGGGAACGTTTTATAGCCCACGAGATAGCGCAGCAGATAGGTGACGACTTTCACGGCATGGTTGAGCAGCACCATGTTCTTCTCGCTGCCCACCCGTTGGATGGCCTTGCGCGCAAAAGGCATCAGCAACGTGCCGGGGATGGTAATGGTCGAATTCTTCAGGGAGAAAATACCCTCGCCCTTAAACTCCTTGCCGAAGATTTTGATGGGCTGCACAAGGAAGCGGTAAAAATACATGCTGTCGATGCTGGGCGTGAAAATCGTAATGAACCCGGCGATGATGTTGCGGACAAACCAGCCGTTGTGCCGCATGATGGAAAAGCTGTGCGCCACGCCGCGCGCCGTGTCCGCCACGAAAAGCCAGGCCCGCTTCAGGGGCTTTTCGCCTCTGTATTTGTCTGGCGCGGGCTTGGCGGGGAATTCCACACGCTGGCGCATGAAGCTGGGCAGCAGGTTGCCGGTCAGGCAAAACGGAAGCGTAATCATCCCGCCGATCAGGAATATCTGGTAGTCCGTGATGCCGAGGACCCCCCGCAGGCCCATGAGAAGCATCGGTATGGAGGAAAGCCCGGCGCCCATAAACCGGCCCATGTTGTTCCAGTTCTGCAGCTTGCTGCGCTCCCGCGAGTAGGGCGTGACCCCAGCCATGAACTTGGTGCTGGAAACGCCGCTGAACGTTTCAAAGGTTTCCTGTATGATCCCCGTCGCCAACCAAACAATCACGCGCGTCAGCGGGGAAAGCCCCAGATTCAGCATATTAAACAGGGAGAAGAAAGGCTTTATCGCGGCGTTGGCACGCATCAGCATAAGGTGCGTTCGCATTTTCCAGGGGTGGGTGTCCATGTAGGTGCCCACCAGCGGGTCGTTGATGGCGTCCCAGGTGGAAGCGATCACTCCTGTTACGCTCGTCATGGCGGGCGTAACCTTGCCCTCGCCCGTGCCAAAATAGAGAAAGTTTCTTTTTTTCGATTCCGTAAATCCGTCCATGAACCCGCTCAGGCCCCGCGAGAGCAGCTGCGTGGCGCACTCGAAAGGCGTGATGTTTTCGGGTTGCAGATTGTCCCCCCGCAGCCACTGGATGGGATGGCGAAACGCGTAACGGACTTTAGCTGTGGATTCTTCGGTCATCTCTTTCCCCTCTTCATTTTAGTAGCCAGGATATTCCTAAACCGTTTTTCATTATATCAAAAGAAATCACGTTTGTAAAGACGCGAAAAGGGCTGTACCACGTCAAACTAATTTAAATATTTTACAAGCGCCCCAAAAGTTTACAGGGGACGTTTATTAACGCAGTATTGTTTCTCAAGCTCAATAATTTTTGTGCCGCTAAATAGGCCAGCAGCCCCGTCCCGAAAAATACGCAAAGCGAAATAACGGTGTGTATGAGCTTGAAATGCGGGCTGCCGGCAAAAGGCAGGCTGACGATAATGCGGATCATCGTCGCGGCAAAGGCTATGATGATCGCACCCGCGAAACAAACCGGCGAGGCGATCACCCTTTTTTTGACGCCGGTAAAATAGCGCGAAAAAACATAAAAAAGAATGGCGTAAAGGCTTACAAAAAGATTGACGCCGCTGCATGTTTTCGTGATGGCGATATTGTTCCCGACGGCCTCATAGAACTCGCCGTTATAATAAAAGTGCAGGCCGAAGAGAAAGTTCAGGACCTTTGTGTGCGGGAGCAGCGTCCACTGCGTATGGCCGGAAAGAAAGATATAGGCGGTCCCAGCCAGCGCGGCGCACAGCAGATACGGCAAACAGACTGTGAATGAACGGAATTTCATGATAACCTCCATAGTAAAACAGTCATTCCTCAAACCCGGTAATCTCTTCAAGATTCACGCCCCGGGTTTCCTTGACCTTCAGCACAATCAAAATACAGCCGATAATCATGCCCGGAATGGCTACGCCGAGACTGATAAGGCCTGCCTTGGCATCGCCGAATATATTGATCAGCAGCAGGGGCGCCAGTATGGCTACAGAGCCAAACGCCCCGCCCACCACAGGCCACAGCGACATCACGGACGACCGGAGGTTTGTCGGCGTGGACTCCGTGCACATGATACCGCAAACATCCTGCGACGCCCAATAGCTTCCGACGGCACTACCGCACAAGAGCCCCGCTATGTATGGCTCAAGGCCGTTGTTCACGCCGTAATAAAACAGCCCAAAGGAGATAACGGCGCAAATGCCCATGACGATAACGGCGCTCTTGCGGCCCCATTTATCGGCGATAAGCCCGTGTATCGCTTGAAAAAACGCGCTGCCCACGGGAAAGAGAAACAGCGCCCTTGTCACCAACGGAAGCGCGGCGGCTTTCGCGTCCTCAAGAGCCGCCCCCTGCGCGAGGAAAGGCAAAGCGTAGCCGTAGGTCATGGCAGTCTCGTAATACGAGGTCATAACCATACCCCACATAATAAATCCTGTGCCGATCACGATCCAGAGAAGCTGCTTATGCCTGAAACAAAATTTAAACGCCGTGATCACGCTGGCCTGGGCTTTTTCGGCCCCCTTGGCTTTCTTGAACATGGCGCGTTCCGCGTCGCTCATCCGCAGATACTCCAGCCGCATTTTCATAAAGGGATCCGTCTCGCGTATCAGCGCGGCCACGGCCACGGCGACAACCACGGCAATAATTCCCGGAATCAAATAAATATAACGCCAGCCGCTTATATCTGTCCTCATGAAAACGCCGCGCAGTATGGGGATCAGCATCATACCTAACGTGGCCACTGCCTTTATCATCGAATAGCCCGTGGCACGGCGTTTCGGGGGCATGACCTCCATAATATATACCTTTTGCATATCGTGGGGGACGAAAAAGCTGATGAATACCGAGCCAAGGAAATATACGGGAATGTTTGTGGCTATGGAGATGACTAGCAGCCCGACGCCCATCCCGATGGTGTTGATAATCAGGAACGGCCTTCTTCCATAGCGGTCTGACAAGGGCTTATACAAAAACGCGACGCCCGACATGACCATGCTTACGGTTCCGAAAACGCTCATGCGCGCCACGGCCACCTCCGCCCCGAACACGGGGGCGAAAAGCGCCTGCGCTATCACGCTTTGCATCTGCGTACCGATCTGCGTGGCAACCTCGTCCGTGATGTAAATAACACAGATAAAAAATATCAGATAGTACAGATAACCCCGGCCTTTTGGGCGGAGCAGCGCTTTTTCCCATCGCGATATTTCGCGAAGCTCCTTTTGCGCGCGTTTTTCGGTTTTTTCCGGCGTGACGGTTTTACCTCTCAATTGTGATCGTCCCCTTTTCTTTTAGAACCTGTATACAGGTTCTAATTTACACTATTTGTTATCGTAGCATAAACAAGCAGGTATGGCAAGTGTTTTCATAAAAAATGTCACGACAATCGCTCCTACATTGACGTTGCGATTGTTGTGATCTTTTTATCAATACCCCTTGCGTTAATTTATAAAATTTGTTATACTGCTTAACGACTATAAAATCCGCAAAAAATAAGCAAAAACTTTGATATATGGGTTTTGCGCGATTTTTTGCTGCGATTTTAAGGAATTAAAGAGTATTGTATATATGTACATTCCCTGACCACGTCTAAAATCTAATTTCGGAGGCGAACGGATGAATCGCAATGTCCTGATCATCAACATGGATTCCATGCGGGCCGACGCCCTGAGCCATCTGGGCAACCTCGCGGCGCACACCCCGAACCTGGACGCTTTGGCGGAGGAGGGCGTGTCGTTCCGGGGCGCCTTTTGTCAAAACCCCGTATGCGTGCCCAGCCGCTGCTCGTTCATGACGGGCCTTTATCCCCACGTACACGGCCACCGCACGATGGGATACCTCCAGCAGCCCTTTGAGGAAAACCTGTTCAGCGACTTCAAAAGGGCCGGTTACCGCACTATTTCCTCCCACCGGGGCGACCTTATGGCCGGGCAATACCCAAAGTACCACAAGGCCCTGATCGACGAATACATAAAGCTGCGCCCCAAACGCCCGCTGAAATACTATTTTCCGACCCGCGAGCCGGGCGACAACTCCTTTTTGAACGGCATTGTGCCCGACAAATTCGCCACCGACATGGACGATCTGATCATAGAGGGCGCCGCGCGGAGCATCCGGGCAAACGCGAAGCGGCGGCGGCCGTTTTTCATGTTCGTCGGCATCATGCTTCCCCACCCGCCCTATCAGATCGAGCAAAAATATTATGATCTGATTGACCGATCTAAGCTGCCGCCGCGCGTACCGACCCTACAGGACACTGACGGCAAGCCGCTGATGGAGCGCGGCCTGCGGGACGGCTTACAGGTGGACGAGCGTAAATTCGGCGATATCCGGCACACCTATCTGGCCATGTGCGCCAAGGCGGACGACCAGACAGGCATGCTGCTGAACGCGCTGAAAACAGCGGGCGTTTATGATGACACCGCCGTGCTGGTGTTCAGTGACCACGGGGACTATACCTGCGACTTCGGCCTTGTGGAAAAATCGCAAAACTGCTTCCCCGACTGCCTGACGAACGTGCCGCTGCTGATCAAGCCGCCCCGGAGCACCGTGGTTGACGCCGGAGTCAACGAATCCCTCGTGGAGCTTGTGGACGTCGCCGCAACCTGCGCGGAGCTGGCGGGCATCGAAATTGAGCGGCCGCATTTTTCGCGCAGCCTGCTGCCGGTTATGCAAAACAAAAACACGCCCCACCGTGAATTCGTCACCTGCGAGGGCGGGCGGCTGCCCGGCGAGACGCAGGCCAGCGAGTTCGAGAATGTCAACCCGGCGGACCGCTACTATCCCCGGCTGTCACTTCAGGCGCGGGAGGACGGTACACACGGCAAAGCAGTGATGCTGCGCACGAAAACATACAAGTATGTCCGGCGCGTACAGGAAGCGGACGAGTTCTATGATTTGGAAAAGGGCGAGCGCGTGAACCTGATCGGCGACCCGGCTTATGCCGCTGAAATCGCCCAGGCGAAGCGGTGGATGCTCGACTGGTTCATCAACACCTGCGATATTGTGCCAAAGAAAATTGATTCACGCTTTTCCCTCATCATGATGAAAAACGGTATGCGCGCCCTCAAGCTGCCGGGCGGCCCGCTGGGGAGCCTCTTAGGCGTATACCTGCGTCTGACAAGGCAAAGCCCCGGGCAGTTTATGGGCAAGCTGCAGAAAAGATTTGATAAATAAAGTTAAATGGTAAGATAACATTCAGTTGACAAACCCCTTTTTTTACAATATAATAGAAATAGATGGAAGAAACTTTTTCCATCTGTTTCTATATATGTGAAAGGAGCGAACAAGCCATGAGCAAAACAGCACAGGGACTCGTCGATCACGCGCGGACGCAAATGGGCCTGCCATACTGGTGGGGCACATTCGGGCAGGTTGCGACGCTCGACCTGTTGAATCAAAAGGCAAAGCAGTACCCGGAACAGTACAGCGCCGCCCGTCAGGCAACGGCCAAGGCAAAGCACATGGGCAAGCGCGTCTACGACTGCGCCGGACTGGTGAAGTCGTACTGGATGCAGGAGAACCCGACTGCCACGGCCAAATATATTGAAAAGTACGATAAAAACGTTGGAGGCTTGCGCGACAGCAGCTCCGTCAAAGGCGATATCACGAACATTCCCGAAACGCCGGGAACGCTCGTTTTCCGTAAGCGGGAGCATGTCGGAATTTATATCGGAGGCGGGCGCGTCGTCGAAGCAAAGGGCTTTGATCACGGCGTGGTTGAAACCGCGCTCAAGTCCGGCGGATGGGATACGTGGGGGAAGCTCGACTGGCTCGAATACGGCATGTCTCCGGCTCCGGCAGCAAACAGCGGGGGGGGAATTTTTATGGCTGAGAAAACCTTTAAAAACACCAGCGGCAAGGAAATAAACGTTTGCGCCGACAGCGCGATGACCGTGAAAGTCGGCAGCCTGTTCGACGGCAGCACGTGCTCCTGCATCGGCAAGGTCGGCGACAATGCCATCCTGTTCTACAAGGTTGTGCCCACGGGCGTGTATAAGGTTGGATTTACCGATTATGTAAAGGGAATCCAGTAATATTGTAAAAAAAACACCGCTGAGACTTAACGTTTCAGCGGTGTTCTCTTTGTCTATAATTTTTTACCTCAGTCCAAGCGCAACCGTCTTAAACAGCCATATCAGGGGATTGTACTTGAAGAATATAAAGTCCACAACCGTGACAAGCTGACGCAAAAACGTTGACAGGTCATATGTTTTCGGGATATCCTCTTTCTTCAGCTCCGTGCCTTTTTCGATCACCGTAAAAGGCTGCACATAGCAGATGCCGCCGCCGCCGGTCAGGTACGCCCTGACGTAACAGGTGATCTCGTCCTGATAGTCGTTGATGTCGATGGTTACGCCCTCCGCGATTTCAACGCCGTTCGCGACCCACACGATGTTGTCATAGTTCTCGCCGGTAATCGTAATGGTGTTTTCCTCGTGATCCACTTCGATTTTCGTCACCATCGGCACAGGGCCTTCTCCGACAAAAGTCTCACCCAGCTCCGGCTTTGCGTAACGCGCGATACCAAAGAAAGTGCCCTGCTCCATGCTGCGGCGAAGGTCGGCGTTCGTAAGCTCCGTCATCATGTGGAGGGTGAAAGCTCTGTCCCACTGGCCCATCTGATGCGCGTCACTGAACGTAAAAGCCCAGGGCACAACGCCGTAAGGGATTGTTTTTTGCAATATATTGTCATACAAAACGCGGTCATTGCGCGTATCGCTGTTGGTGCCGCTGTTTACGTCCATGCCAACGCAGCTGGGCGTATTCAAAAAGATATTGGCGAACTTGTTGATGTGCTTCGGGTTATCGGACTGCGACGGATCCTTTTCGGCGTTTGTGTAGGTACCGAGGTGATCAAGGAGTGTGATCCCGCCAAGCTTTCCGTTCTCGCGGGCGGGGGTTTCATAGTCGCCGTCAACGCCCATGAGGCCCTGCCCATAATCGGCGAAGTAGCCGTTGAGATGACTGTTTGACGGCACCGCGCCGTTTAACTCGATACCCTTTTCCACGTCCAGCATTCCCCTGCCGTCACGCCCGACGCCGGTGAGTATCTCCTGATAGCGCTCATTCGTCAGCGGTATGATCGGCTTCATTCCCGTGCGTTCGTACTTGACAAGCCTGAAAAGCGGCACGGTCTGCGGCGCGGCGTTCCAGCCCTTACTCACCGTCGCGTGATCCGTGATCGCCAGAATATCATAGTCAAGCTTGTAGTGCTCCTCCACCACGTCGTTGAGCTGAACGTCGCCGTCGCTGGCGAGGGTGTGGCAGTGGAGCTGCGTCTTGTAGGCTTTCCAGCTATCCCCGTCCCAATCGACGTCAGCGTAGGGATTTGTGATGGCGTATTCCTTTACAGTCTCCGTCTGCCCGGCCAGCGCCGTGAATCCGAGAAGCATTGCGAGGACGAGGATGCCCGCGAGTGTCTTGATGAACCATTTCATTTTCAGATTTACCGCCTTTCGTAATTTTTACAGCAATTCTGTATACTGGTATGCCCGTACGTAATCGATTACGAACTGCGCGGGCAGCTGCTCTTTGTTCACGTAGTCGTCCACGCCCAGGGAAATGATCAGATACATCGGCACCCGGCAGACCCCCGCGAAGCTCGTGCGGGCGCTTTCCACGCCGTTGATGTACCAGATGTACTCGTTTTCGTTCCACTCAAAACCATAGGTATTGAACTGCTCCGTGGGGTTGCCGACACAGAAGTGGCCCTGCACCTCCTGCCGGTGGTTATCGCCGTAGCTGCCCACATGTATCGTGTGGTAGACCGAGTCTTTCCAGCGCTTGGTGCTGCCGGAGGGGTTGGTCTTTGTCTCGAATATGTCGATTTCGCAGCCATTGACGCCGGAAGTCTCTCCCAGGAACATGCCCTCGCACAGCAGCCAGAACGCGGGGTTGAAGCCGTCGCCTGCGGGGAATTTGCAGCGGATCTCGAAGTAGCCGTAGAGCTGCTCGTAGCCCTCGCCGCCGTAATACTGGCCGTTTCCGGGATGCGTGTCTATGGCCGAGGCATAATAGCCGGTGGCGCTCGGGCCTGTGTCCCTGTAATCGGCGGTAATGATCAAACTGCCGTCCTCGACCTTGACATGGTCCATATCCCACCATGACGTGTCGCGCTGGTAGCCGTAGTCGTCCGCCTGCCAGATGTAATGGCCGCTCCACATGTTTTTGTCGAGCGAGCCCGCGTCAAACTCGTCCTGCCAGACCAGGGTAAATTTGCTCATGTCGAGGTCCGGGCCGTCGGGCGTGGTGGGCAAGTCGAACAGCAGCGCTCCGAACAGCTGGAACAGCACAACGAAGAACACCGTGATTTTTTTGAAGCCGCTTGCGGAGGCCACAATACGGGAGCCAGGAAGCTTGAAAATGCGCCGGAGTACCGTCTGGTTACGATGGGATAACATAGGATCACCGCCTGTCTTTATTTATTAAATGTTACCAATATTAAGCATAGCATATGTCCATCAAAAAAGCAACACTAATATTAACTTGACGTTAATAAAATCTTAAGCAATTCTTAATCGGAAACCCCCTTGTTTATTAATAAAATTTCATATATAATACAGACATTCAATTTGTTTATACCCTTTCCCCAATTATATATCTCAACAACAGTCAAGGCTGCCTGTCAAACGGGCGGCCTTGGTTGTTTTCAGGAATTTTCGGGAAATTGCCGCGAAATTCAAAATTCATGTTGCAAATCGTCGGCGAAAGAGTTATTATATAAAGTAAGAGATGTAATCGAAAGGATGATCACATGCCTAAAAAAAGAACGGCGTATGACGGGATCCGTACATACACCGAAAAAGAACGCAACATGTACCTCATGGGTCTGCTCGGGCAAAATATCGTTTACAATGTCATGGTGGGCGGTATTGAGTATTATCTGGGCTCTGTCATCTTCATGCCCGCGATGGCTATCGGCGTGATCATGACCATCGCTCAAATCTGGGACGCGTTCAACGACCCCATTATGGGCACCCTTGTTGACAAAACCAGATCGAAGTGGGGCAAGTGCCGCCCGTATCTGCTGATTATTCCCATACCGGTCATGGTCGTCACCACCCTTTGCTTTACGAATTTCGGATTCTACACCGATCCCAACGCGAACAAGTATCTGATCCTTTTCTGGGCCCTGTTCGTATACCTCATTTGGGATTTGGTGTACACCATCGGCGACATTCCGCTCTGGGGCATCACCGCGCTCATGACGGAGAACAGCGAGCACCGCAACCAGCTGCTGTCCAGGGCGCGCCTGTTCGCTTCGGTCGGCGCGATCGCGATGGTCGGTATGCAGCCGATCAGCATTGCGGTGGGTAAGATGCTTGAGTCCTCCGTATTCGCGCACCTTGATTTTGAGCTTGCCGTCAATCAGGGGCGGAGATACGGCTTTTTGCTGACGGCGTTCATCCTCTCCCTCATCGGATGCGGGCTGTTCCAGCTGACCGGCATCTTTTCAAAGGAACGCGTCAAGGCCAGCGAAAAGTCAAACTCCATCGGGGAAAACTTTAAGCTGATGTGGAACAACAAGCCGTTTCGGCAGATTCTGATCTCGGGCATACTGGAAAGTCCCAAGAGCGTCGTCGTCACGGTCGCGCTGATGCTGGTAAGCTTCTACTACGGCAACAACGACAGCGCGCAGATGGTCAAATATTACGTCACGATAGGCTCCGGCCTGTTTATCGGCATGTTTTTAGGCATGTCCATCATCAATCCGCTGCTTAAGAAATATGAGAAGAGGGTGCTTTACACCACGTTCAACCTGGCCAGCGTCCTCCCCTTCACGCTGATTTTCGTGTTCTACATGACCGCGAAAAATCACGACGTCACCACGCCTATTTATATTGTTCTGTACGCGGTCATGTTCGCCTTTGCCGGTGTTTCGATCGGTACGACAATGGTCCTGCGCTCGCAGATGATCGCGGACTGTGTTGATTATGAAGAGTACCAGAGCGGCCTGCGGCCCGACGGCGTTTTCTTCGCGGGACAGTCGTTCCTGGTCAAGCTGTCAGCCGGTATCGCGACGATCATCAGCTCCGTATCCTATTGGGCCGTGCACTTTGAGAAAGAAGCGCGTGAGGCGGTTATTTTATATGCGGAAACCGGCGGCGTGATCCGCGAAAACCCCGAGTACCATCCCTACATGATGATCCTGTTCTTCCTCGTTTCGATCCCGCCCGCAGTCGGATGCCTTTTGACGGCGCTCTCGATGATCAGGTACGCGCTGACGGACAAAGAGCACAAGCGTATTCTCGGCGAGCTTAATGAACGCAGGCACGCGGGGGAAGAAAACGCGGTTGAGGTCGAGGCGTAAGCGAATACATATTTAAAACGTATTTATTGATTAAGGGAGCGGTCGCTGTGGCCGCTCCCCTGTTTTTCGCGTCTTTTCAGAAAATAATGTATTGTAAATCTTAATGGGATATGATATCATAATTTTTGGGAGGGGATTTCACGATGAAAACAAAACCTGAAAACAAAAATATATCCCTGTCGCCTGACAATACCCGGTATATCCCCAAAAAGGAATACTGGATGTTCGGCATCGGGGCGTTCGGCCAGGGCATGATCTACGCGGTCATGTCGTCGTTCATCAGCGATTATTATACGAATGTCTTACAGCTTCCGCTTGTGTTTGTCATGCTGATGATGATGTTCGCCCGGGTGTGGGACGCTGTCAATGATCCCATCATGGGCGTCATCGTGGACGGAAAAACGACGAAGTGGGGCAAGATGAAGCCCTACGTGATCTTCACCGCCGCGCCCATTGCCACGCTCACTTTCCTCATGTTCTACTCGCCGAACCTGAGCATGGGCCGCCTGATGGTTTACACCACCGTGATCTACGTCCTGTGGGACATGGTCTACACAATCAGCGACGTGCCGTTTTGGAGCCTGCCCAACGTCATGACGCCGAATCCCGGCGAAAGAAGCTCCGCGTTCTCTTTCGGGCGGACGCTGAACAGCATCGGCTCCGCTCTTCCGATCGGGCTTTTCTTCGTGCTGGGCAAGGTCATCACCAGCATCGCCGGTGACCGCGGTCCGCTGGAAACCGAAAAGCTGAAGTTCCTTTGCATAGCTTTAATCGTGTCCGTACTTGGCATTTTGCTGTTCGTCAACTCCTACTTTCATGTCAAGGAACGTATTGTCATACCGAATAAGCCGAAGTCCGCGGACGAAAATGACAAGAAAGGCGAAAAGTCCGCGCTGGGACGCGTTTTAAGGTGCAAGCCCCTGATGCTCGTGGTCCTGATGGGAATATTGAGCAGTGGGCGTTATCTCATGCAGGCGGCGGCCCCTCACGTGGCCCGCTACGCATATTACATCGGCCCGCCCCTTGAGGGCATGAGCGTGGAGGAGCGCGTCGCGGCGATTCAGAGCAGCATATCCTCAGTCGCCGGGATATTCACCGTCTGCGCGGGGCTGGGCATGTTCGGCGCCATGCTGTGTATGCCTATGCTGATGAAGCGCTTTGACTGCAAGAAAATCGTTATAGCGACGTGCCTCGGCGGATTTGTGGCGGCCATCGCCACGACTCTTGCGGGCTGGTTCGCCGGCATCTACGCCGCCATCCCGTTTATCATGATTTCCTGCGTTCCCTTAGGCGTGATCAATATCGCCAACTACGCCATGATCGGCGACAGCCTCGATTACATGGAGTGGGAAACCGGTTACCGCGACACGGCGCTTGGTTCGGCGTGCCAGTCTTTCGTCAACAAGCTGGGCAACGCCGTCGCCACGACGGGCATCATCGTGATGTACATGGCCATCAACCTTGAGCCCAGCAAAATGTTGAGCAGCGAGGTCATCATGGCGGCGACGGATCTGGCGGCGGGACAGCGTTTCGCGATGTTCTCGCTGGTGTCGCTGGTGCCGGGGATCAGTTTGCTGCTGTGCGCCGTGCCGCTTTTCTTCTATGATATTACGGGGGAAAAGAAAGCGAAAATCACGCGGGAGCTGGCGGAGCAGCGTGAGGCAAGAGGGATTGTGATTACTTAATCAGCGGTCACTTAACTAAAATTATTCAGGAGGAATCATCCATGCAGGAAAACGTAACGCCCCGTTCCATTTCACTCTTCAAAGAAAATTTGCCGCGACTGATCTGCTGTTTGATGATCTGCGTCAGCCTTATCATTACGGGCGTAATGATAGGCAATGTCCGTGTTGAGGGCGGCTCAGGCGGTTCGGGCGGCAACGGCGGCTCGGCTATGGAACTGCCTAAAGATTATCTCAACGAAAAAGACGCCATGAGATACCTGGGATTCGGGTATACATATGGCGGGTCAATGTACTTTGAGGCGGCTGAAATTGACGCTTTCCAAGAGCTTATTGAATCCGGCGCGCTGGACGGAACTTTTTTAGTCTTTCGGGAAGAGCATGAAAACATTGAAAATAATATCGTTACAGATCATAACGGTAATCCCGTTTTAGATGAAAACGGCTATGAAGTTTATGGGGAAGATAACGTTTTGGTTACGGAGGAATTCAGGGTATTCAGCAAAGACAGGCTAAGAGCCTTTATGGAAAAAATGTTTGAGGGGCAGGCCGCCGTTCAGACGACAACATCACCTGAAATAACGGAGGTTTCGCATGAGCTATCTTAATTTCGACACATCCCGTTCCCTCGACCTCATCCCGATGGGCCGCATCGCCATCGACTTCAACCCCGTGGACTACTTCAAAACCCTCGTTGAAAGCGACACGTTCAAGAAGTACGTGGGCGGTTCCCCGGCGAATATCGCGGTGGGACTCGCGCGGCTGGGCAAAAAGGTTGGCTTCATCGCGAAAGTTTCCAATGACCGCTTCGGCGACTATGTGACGCAGTTCTTTGAGTCGGAGGGCATCGACGTTTCACACGTCACGCGCGTAAAGGGCGGCGAAAAGCTGGGGCTTACGTTCACGGAAATCCTCTCGCCGGAGGAAAGCAGCATCCTGATGTACCGCGACGGCGTGGCCGATCTGCTGCTTGAGCCTGCCGACGTTGACGAAGCGTACATCGCCTCCGCCAAGGCGATCCTCATCAGCGGCACCGCGCTGTCCCAAAGCCCGTCGCGCGAGGCGTGCCTGAAAGCGATGTTCCTTGCCAAAAAGACGGATACGCGTATCATATTCGATATTGACTACCGTCCCTACTCCTGGAAAAATGCCGACGAGATCGCGGTGTACTACTCTATCGCCGCTGAAAACAGCGATATGGTCATGGGTTCGCGCGAGGAGTTCGACCTCATGGAAGCTATCATTGAGCCGGGGCGCAGCGATCGTCAAAGCGCGGACTACTGGCTCGCGAAAGGCAACCAGATCGTCATCATCAAGCACGGCAAAAAAGGCTCGACGGCATACACGCAGCAAGGTAGCTATTCCGTGAAGCCGTTCCCCGTGACTGCGCTGAAGTCCTTCGGCGGCGGCGACGGCTACGGCTCCGCATTCATCTACTCCCTGCTTGAGGACATGGACATCACGGACTGCCTTGAGATGGGCAGCGCGTCGGCGTCGATGCTTGTGGCGGCGCACGGGTGCTCGCTGTTTATGCCGACGGTGGACGAGGTGCGGGCGTTTATCAGGGAAAGCAAAGCGAAGCACGGCGAGGTTATAGAAGCTGTTTAGCAGGAATCAGGAGGATTAAACGATGCAGCATATCCCGCGTGATTCAACGTATATGGCTTGCCTGACTGATTTTATCTGTCGGGAATATGCCATTGAGCCTGTCTCTATCACTCCGGCAAAACGCGGCTATTACGGTGAAACTTGGCGGTTAGACACGGCGGACGGCAACTATTTTCTCAAGCTCGATTATTCTCCCAAGCACCAAACGCGATACAAAAACAGCCTGCCAGTCGTGGGATATCTGACTGAAAGCGGCATTGATTTCATCGGCAAAATCATAAAAACCAGATCGGGCAGGCTGTTTTCTGTTTACGATTCCGCCGTCCTTGGCGTTTTCACCTGGATCGACGGTGAGAACATCGAAACGGACGAGACGAAAATCCCGGAATACAAAATGTTGAGCAAAATATACCTGTTGACAAAACCGGGGTTCGATATTCCCACATTAGAATTTTCGGATAAAACGGCACTGACCTTTTTTGCCAAATGGAACAATCTTAAAGCGGAGCCGCAAAGCGAAGAAAACAGCGCCATTATTTCCATCTTTGAACAATATCGGAAAGCCTTGACGGATTATGCCGCGCGGCTGTCATATTTCGCATCGGTATGCGATAACGACAGGTCCGATTTTTATATCACACACGGCGACGCGGGAGGGAATTTGCTCTCAGGCGGCGGCAAATACTATATCGTCGATTGGGACGAGGTGATGTACGCGCCGCTGGAGCGCGACGCGTGGGTCATGTGCTGCCGCGATTGGGCGCGGAAAGCTTTCGGCGACGCTCTCGCGCATAACAACATTCACTATACGCTGCGCCCGGAGCGCCTCGCGTTTTTCTGCTACCACATGTTTTTCCTGTATCTCGTCGAATTTCTGGACGACTTCACGCTGTTCGGCAAACGGCGGGAAATCGAAGAATATTTTGACGGCTTTATCATGGAACGTACACGGTACGCTGACACCATCCTGCCTTGAGAGGTGTATAAATGACCACAAACTGGCAAGCCTTCAAAAGCGGCAGCGACATCCGCGGCCTCGGTCTCACGGAAGAAAGCAACCCGCTGTACCTGAGCGATTTCGCCGTCGGGCGCATGGCGGCGGGCTTCGCCGCGTGGCTTGCGGAGAAGCTGCAAGCCGACGTCACGGAGCTGACGGTCGCGGTCGGGCACGACTGCCGCGTCTCGTCGGAGCGCATCAAAAACGCCGTTATCGCGGAGCTGACGCGCGCCGGCGTGAACGTGAAGGACTGCGGCCTGTCGTCCACGCCCGCGATGTTCTTGACGACACTAGAGCTGAATTGCGGCGGTGCAATCCAAATCACGGCAAGTCACCACCCGATGGACAAAAACGGCCTGAAATTTTTTACGCGCTTTGGCGGACTTGACGGCGCGGACATCGAAAAAATCCTGCGAAACGCGGAGCAGTCCGCGCTGCCGACGGCTGATGTCCCGGGAACGTCCGAAGCCGTCAGCTTCATGGAAGACTACGCCGCCATGTTGCGCGATATGATCTGCCGCGAGGTCAACGCAGCCGACTATTCGCGTCCCCTGCGCGGATATAAAATCGCCGTGGACGCAGGCAACGGCGTAGGCGGCTTCTACGCGTCGGAGGTACTGGAGCCGCTTGGCGCGGACGTTTCCGGCAGTATCTTTCTGGAGCCGGACGGCACGTTTCCGAACCACGCGCCCAACCCCGAGGACAAGGCGGCCATGCGCTTTGCGGCGGCGGCCACCATCGAAAGCGGCTCCGACCTGGGCGTGATTTTCGACACGGACGTTGACCGCGCGGGCTGCGTCGGCAGGGACGGCGCGGAAATCAACCGCAACGCCCTCGTCGCGCTCGCGTCGTATATCGCGCTGGAGAGGCATGACGGCGGCACTGTCGTCACCGATTCCGTGACGTCCGACGGGCTGACAAGGTTCATTGAATCGCTGGGCGGCAGGCATTTGCGCTATAAGCGCGGCTACCGCAACGTGATCAACAAGCAGATTGAGCTGATTGAGAGCGGCGTCGATTGCCCGCTTGCCATTGAGACCTCCGGCCACGCCGCGTTTCGGGACAACTATTTTCTCGACGACGGCGCGTATCTGGTGACGAAAATCATCATAAAAATGGCGGAGCTGGGCAAACACGGCAAGAGCCTTGAGAGTATTCTTGAGGGACTGGAGCATCCCGCCGAGGAACGCGAGTCACGCATAAAAATTCTTACTCAGAATTTTGCGGAGGTCGGCGGTAGGTTCATTGACGCCTGGCGGTCTTTCGCGGCGGCTCAACCGGGCTGGACTGCGGCTGAAAAGGACTATGAGGGCGTGCGTTTTTCCACGGATAAAAACGCCGGAGACGGCTGGATTTTGGCGCGACTGAGCGTTCACGACCCTGTCATCGTGATCAACGCCGAAAGCAATATGACCGGCGGCACGGAGGTTATGCTGCGCAAATTCCGGGAGTTTGCGGGGACGTTTTCCGCAGCGGATAAGCTGGATTTAAGCGGGCTGTAACTCTAACTCTGTGCGGCAATGTCAACAACTTATAGAGGAATGGTCATCATCATGATCTCTGTCAAAAATCTCTCAGCTAAATATGACTCGACAATCGCTTTCCGGGACGTCACTTTCGACGTCATGCCCGGAGATTATCTCTGCATCCTCGGCGAAAACGGCTCTGGCAAAACCACGCTGATGAAAACGATTTTAGGGCTTCAAAAGCCGTACGCCGGAAGCGTAACTTTCGACGGCATACATCAGCGCGAGATCGGCTATATTCCACAGCAGACAGTCGTGCAGGGGGACTTCCCTACGAGCGTGTTCGAGGTCGTGCTGTCCGGCTGTCAGGGCAGCGCGGGCCTGCGTCCCTTTTACAGCCGCGCGGCCAAAGCGCGGGCGCGGGAAAACCTCTCGCGTTTGGGCGCGGAGGAACTGGCTGACAAACCGTATCGGGAGCTTTCGGGCGGTCAGCGGCAGCGTGTACTTCTCGCCCGCGCACTGTGCGCCACGGAAAAAATCCTGCTGCTCGACGAACCTGCCGCCGGACTTGATCCGATAGTTTCGGCTGAACTATATGGGCTGCTGTCGGGCATAAATTCCCAAGGCATCGCCGTCATGATGGTTTCGCACGATGTCGCGGGCGCGGTCAAATACGCGGGCAAAATACTGCACCTTAGCACGTCGCCGCTGTTTTTTGGCAGCGCGGCGGACTACGCAAAATCTGAAATCGGAAAAAAAATGTTGATTCAATAGACCAACATATAATATATAAGGGGGAATATTCTTGAAAAAAACATGCAAAAAAGCTCTCGCATTGTTTCTTGCCCTCGCGCTGACAATGGGACTCACGCTGGCGGTGTCGGCGGAGACAGAAGTGGAAGATGCAGTGGAAGTGCCGCCTTTTGCCGAGATTTACTTTTTCAAAACCGGCGACTACGACATCCTCTACCGCGTGATTCCCGCGCAGGGCAAGCAGATCGGGCGGATATTTTTCATCCACGGCTTTGTCAGCTCCACCTATTGCTGGGAGGATCTGGCGCCGCTGTTCAGCGAGGCGGGCTACATGTGCGCCATGCTTGATCTGCCGGGCTTCGGCTTCAGCACACGCGAGAGCGCGGACGTGACGCCGAAAGACCGTGAGGCGATCTGCGCCGAACTGATGGAGCTGCTCGCGCCCGGCGAAAGGTGGATCGTCGCGGGGCATTCCATGGGCGGCGGCGTCGCGGTAAACGTGGCGACAATGTTCCCGGACAAGGTATCGTCGCTGCTGCTGTACGCGCCCGGCGGCGTGGGCGGCGCGGTTGCCGGCGGCACGATCATGGAAGCTTTGATTGAACCCCTGGGCAATTTTCTTGACGCGCTGGCGTCGGTTGTGCTCAAGTCCGATTTCCTGCCGAGGCTCCTGTTTGCCATGGCGACCGCCGACATCGCTTACGCGCGGACATACGACATCAGCCGCGTTTCGAATCACCTCAAGCGTCCGGGAACCATGAAAAGCGCGCTGTACATGCTGTTTCGCTCGAAGCCCGTCGATTTTGAGGCGGCGTCCAAGCTGGATATACCGATACTGCTCGTCTGGGCGGAAAAGGAATATGTTCTGACTTCAGGAATGGCCAACGACATGAAAGCGGGGCTGCCGCAGGCAGTGACTATGACGATAGACGCGGGCCACATGTTCCCCGAGCCGCGCGCGCAGGAAGTGTTTGAAATGTCGCGGGAGTTTTTGTCGGGAATAAATAGCTAAAAATATAATTATAGGAGGAAAAATCATGCAGGCTTTTTTGGACTGGTACTTCGCGCCGCGGCAAATTAGAGCGCTTAACGAGTTAGGTCCGCTGTTTCGGGAGCTGTTCAGCCTTGGCGGACTGAAACGCGCGGGCGTGATACTGATCGTCATCGTGGAAATTTTCTGTGTGCTGATCTTCGACTCGGCGCGTACCCCGCGCGGGCCAGAGCTTGACCTGACCGGCTACTCCGTCGTGCTGGAGGATAATTTTGACGGCGACACACTGAATCTGGATGTGTGGGCGTACAGGGGCACGGGGCAAGGGACAGGCAGAGGCGGATATATGCACCCAAGCCAGGTCCGTGTGGAGGACGGCAATCTGATCGTCAAAGCCGAATATCTTGAGGACGGCGCGTTCGGCGCGGGCTGGTACAGCGGCATGATACGCATCAAAGAGGAATTCGTGTACGGCTATTTCGAGATCACCTGTATCATGTCAAAGGGCGGCGGCTTCAGCAGCGCGTGGTGGCTGAATTCCCAGGGCATGACCTCGTCGGAGCTTTCGCGCGGCGGCGTCGGCGGGTCGGAGGTTGACATTGCTGAGGCCTATAACTACGATAAATTGTTCAGAAAAAACTCCGTCGGGCTCAACGTCCATGTGGACGGCTACGGCGCGGACCTGAAATCCCAGCAGCTTGGCAACTGGAAAGGCAACAACATTTATGAGGAATACAACACCTATGGGGTGATGTGGACGGATACGGAATACATCTTCTACATCAACGGCGTCGAGGCCGCGCGGACCGCGTTCAAGGACGGGGTTTCAGAGGCGCCGGAATACGCCATCATCTCGCTTGGGATGCCTACCGCTGAGGAACTGAGCAAAAATAAGCAGGACTTCTCTACGGAATTTATTATTGACAGCGTAAGGATCATGCAGAAGGATTGACGTTAAACGTTAAAAACCGGGCATCCATATAAGAACTTGTGTTCATATGGATGCCCGGTTTTTTTTGGACCTGATTACCTATATCCAGTATGCCTCCATCGCCTGAGGCTTTTGTTCTTCCTCAGGCGGCAGCTTCATATAGTCCTGGTAAACCATCCGCAGGATCCTGTCGTACTCCCTCGGCGCGGCATACTCCGACTCACCGAAGGGCAGCGTAATGCAATCCTCAAACCAAGATTTTTGGAAAATGAAGTAAATTCGTTTCGCAAACACAATGACAGTATCCGCGTCGTCGAAAGGCGTTTTGCTGATAAGGGCGTCGATCTTTTTAAGGTTGCGGCGGCTTCGGCCGGTGAATCTGTACAGCGTGATCATGATGTGGTGGATCAAAAGCAGACGCAGATTTTTCTTCGGGGGAAGAGCGGTGATGGCCAACGCCCTGGACGCAAATATGAGCCTCTGGTCGCGAAGCTCATTGGCGTATGCCTCCGAACCCGAAAAACCATCCAGCGGAAAAATGTCAATCCAAATACCTGCGGATACCCAGTTCACCGACTTCTTATAGACGATGCGGGTGCGTTTGTCGCACACCTTCGCGAAGGTCAGAGCATAGTCGCGCTTCGTTACCCGTGAAAGCACGGTAAGATGCTCGCCTATGCCTGACTTTTTTGTTAAACGCAAAAAACGTTCCAAATCACAGCGCGGCATCATGACGTCGATATCGTAATCCCACGGGATGATGTCCCCGTGCCGCGCCGCACCCAAAAGAGTCCCGTAGGCGAGATAGTAGCGCAGCCTATGTTCACGGCAGAAGTCCGCGAACTCGTTCAAAATGTTCTTGGCGATCTGTTGCGTCTCAGTAAAATCAATTGGTTGACGCATATATTTTCCTCCTTTACAGTCCGTATTCCGCCGCGATATCGGCGACCTTGACCGGCAGCCCTGAAGCAAGCGATTTCTTCGCAGCCAAACCGATCAGCACAGGATACAGCCCGCAGTCGATGCCGACGCTGACAGACGCGTCCTTAACAACAGCGTCTATAAACTCCGACACCTCGTCCGCGTATGCCCGCATGTAACGCTCAAGGAAAAACAGCAGCGGCTTTTCGGCGTGGACGCCCTGCGCGTCAGATACGACAGTAGTTGACTCCGTGTCATTCGAAACGATGACCTGACCCAGGTTGCCGAAAGCCTCCACGCGCTGGTCATAGCCGTAGCTGGCGCGGCGGCAGTTGTCGATAACGGCCAAAGCGCCGTTTGAAAGCTTCATGGAAATCACGGCCGTGTCAATGTCGCCCGCCTCGCCGATTTCTGGATCGACAAGCACCGCGCCGTAAGCGAACACCTCCTCGACCTCCGCGCCGGACATGAACCGAACCATGTCGAAATCGTGGATCGTCATGTCCATAAAGATGCCGCCGGAAACCTTTATGTAGCTGACGGGCGGCGCGGCGGGATCGCGCGAGCAGATTTTCAGCACGTTCAGCTCGCCGATTTTGCCCGCGGCGACGGCGGCCCGGGCGCCCTTGAAATTGTGGTCGTAGCGGCGGTTGAAGCCGACCTGATACTTGACGCCGCTTTCAGCCAGCGCCTTTTTGACCTCGAGTATCTTATTCACGTCCTGGTCAACGGGCTTTTCGCAGAAGATGTGTTTCCCGGCGGCGATAGCCTCAAGCGAGATGGCTGAATGCGTATCCGTAGACGAGCAGATCAGGACGGCCTGTATGTCCTGGTCCTCCAGGATTTTTTTGTAGTCCGTGTAAAACTCGGCGATGCCCATGTCCTTTGCCCATTGCTCCGTTTCCGGGGTAATAAACGGGTCGGCGATCGCCTTGACGGTCGCGCCCTTGACGTAGTTCATGATGGATTCGCCGTGTACCTTGCCGATGCGCCCCGCGCCGATGATTCCTACGTTGATCATTGTATATCTCCTTATCTCAATTATAATTGCTGTTTATATTTGATTTTTGTACCCCTCCGGCACTGCGCGCCACCTCCCCTTGCAGGAGCCGATCGCTCAAGCCTCCCCTGCAAGGGGAGGTAGCACGCAGTACCGGAGGGGTATAAAAATTCAAAAATTTTTAACTGCGTTTCCTGTTTTTCTTTCGTATTAAAAAATCTCCGCCGCACAAAATACTCGTGAGCTGATTTGAAGCTGCGGAGGCAATTCGATGAGATTAACGGTACGTTCTATTTTAAGCTTTCTTTTGCTGTTTTCGGTAACTGCACCGTATGTACCTGCTTCCCAAATGACGCGAGACGCTTCTGAGCCCGCAACCCGTGCCGTTTCATGCGAAGAGGATACCCTTTCGCCAGGCGGCCGGGCGGCTAAAGATAAAGATGAAAAAAAGCTTCATGACAGCTCACCTCTTATTGCCCTGACTTTCGACGACGGTCCGTCAACAAAATTCACGAACCGTATTCTCGATCTGCTTGAGATAAACGGCGGAAAGGCGACTTTCTTCGTCCTCGGCGTAAACATCGAAAAGCATGCCGAGGTCATGGTGAGAGCATACTCCATGGGATGCGAAATCGGAAATCACACTTATTCCCACAGGAATCTGACAAAGCTGTCGGGAGACGAAATCAGAGAGGAATTATCCAAAACTGACGATCTGATACTCGAACTGCTATTGGAGGATCCGAAGTATATGCGCGTTCCGGCGTGCCACTACAATCACGCTGTAAAAGCAGCGGTCAAAATGCCGATAATACTTTGGTCGATAGACACTGGTGATTGGCGATTCGGCGTGAAAAGAGGCGCGAATACGAAGCAAAACAGGCGGAGAATCGTTGACAACGTTCTGAATAAGGCGCAGGATGGCGACATTATCCTGATGCACGACATCTACAGCTTTACCGCCGACCTTTGCGAGGAATTGATACCGGAGCTGCGCGCGGCCGGGTTTAAGCTTGTGACTGTGAGCGAGCTGTTCAGCCAAAAAGGCATTGAGCCCAAGAGCGGCAATGTCTACTATAAGGCGAAAAATGTTGACCCGTAAAGGTTAGCATTCGTAATCCTTATATTGCCGCAGCAGATTTATATCTGCTATGACTTCAATGTAGACGCCGTTTTCTTTGTACTCCTCTGACAATATGATCCCGTCGTCCCGGAAACGGGCGACAGCGTGACCCATTGGATATGGAAAAAGGAGCTGCCCCTGCCTGCGGGTGGGAGGCAGCTCCCGATCTATTTTTTCGAGCAAAGCGTCAAGCCCCGTGCCGTTAAGCGCGGAAATCATCACGCTGTTTTCCACGCACGGCAGGGAATATACATTTTCCACCGCGTCGCATTTGTTCAAAACGGAAATTATTTTTTTATTTTCACATTCAAGCTCACGAAGCAAGTCACACGCCACCATCAGATGTTCTTCAAAATCATCACTTGACGCGTCGCACATATTGAGGACCAAATCGGCTGAGGCAGCCTCCTCAAGCGTAGACAAAAACGCCTCGACAAGCTTGTGCGGCAGCCTGCGGATGAGACCGACCGTGTCGATGAGCATGACCTTGCGGCCGCTGGGAAGCGTCAGGGCGCGCGAGGTCGGGTCAAGCGTGACGAACAGCTTATCCTCCGTCAGGACGTCGGCCTGCGTCAGCGCGTTCATGAGCGTACTTTTGCCCGCGTTGGTGTAGCCGATGATCGCCACCGTGACGACGCCGTCCTTTTGGCGGCGGGCGCGGGCAAGGTCGCGGCGCTTTTTCAGCTCGGCAAGCTCGTTTTCGAGATTTCTGATGCGCCCGCGTATGTGCCTGCGGTCCGTCTCGAGCTTCGTTTCGCCCGGCCCGCGCGTACCGATGCCGCCGCCCAGGCGCGAGAGCTGCGTGCCTTTGCCGCCCAAACGCGGCAGGGCGTATTTCAGCTGCGCGATTTCGACCTGGAGCTTGCCCTCGCCGCTTCTGGCGTGCGCCGCGAAGATGTCGAGTATCAGCGTCGTCCTGTCGATCACGCGGACGTCCGTTTCCTGTTCGATATTGCGCTGCTGCGACGGTGAAAGCTCGCTGTCGAAAATCAGCAGGTCGATATCGCCGTCGGCACAGAAAACGCGCAGCTCCTCAAGCCGCCCGCTTCCGATGAAAGTAGCTGAGTCGGGCTTTTGGCGTTTTTGCGTGAGCTTCGCTAAAGCCTCCGCGCCGGCAGTTTTAGCAAGCTCGGCAAGCTCCGAAAGCGATGTTTCGACGTCGTATTCCCCGGTGTCAACAGCGACCAGCACGGCGCGTTCGGGGAGAATGATGTTTTCGGTGAGTTCCATAACGGATACCTCATAATTTTGCATTTGATTTGCGGTCGGAGACGGAACCCCGACCCTACGAAAATCGCAGGTTCGTTCGTAGGGTGCGGCTTCCATGCCGCACCGCTTAAATTGTTGACATTACATAATTTTATAAGGGCGCACAGTCACTTGCACACAGTACGCCCGTTTGTCGTTTGCCCTTGTCAAAATCCCTCAGGGTTTTGGCTTTGCCAGCGCCATGTATCACCGCACGCCTCTTCAATGGTTCGTACCGCCTTGAAGCCCAGCTCCCGCTCCGCCTTGCCTGCGTCGGCATAGCATTCCGCGATATCGCCGTCACGGCGCGGGCCGATCTCATACGCGATCTTCACGCCGGACGCCTTTTCAAACGCGGCATGAAGCTCCAAAACGCTCACTCCCCTGCCCGTGCCCAGGTTGTACACATCGAGCCCCATCTTGCCCAAAACGCGGTCAAGGGCTTTTACGTGGCCGTCCGCTAAATCAGCCACGTGGATGTAATCACGGACGCCCGTACCGTCGCGGGTATCATAATCATTGCCGAAGATGTTCAGCTTTTCCCTGCGCCCGACCGCGACCTGCGCGATATATGGCATGAGGTTGTTTGGAATGTCCCTTGGATTTTCCCCGATCTTCCCGCTTTTATGCGCGCCGATGGGGTTGAAGTAGCGCAGGATCGAGACGCTCCATCCCTTGTCGGAAGCATAGAGGTCGCTGAGTATCCGTTCGATAAACAGCTTCGTCGTTCCATAAGGGTTCGTCGTGCCGCCGGCGGGCATATCCTCGCGCAGGGGCGACGCGTTGTTCATGCCGTAAACCGTCGCGCTTGAACTGAACACGATCTTTTTGCAGCCGGCCGCCTGCATACACTGAAGCAGCTTCACCGTGCCGCCGACGTTGTTATCATAATATTCCAGCGGTTTTGCGCAACTTTCGCCAACCGCTTTCAGCCCCGCGAAATGGATCACGGCGTCCACGCTGTTTTCCTGAAAGACCTTGGTCAGCGCGTCCTCGTCGCGGACGTCACAGACATAGCGTTTCACGGACTTGCCCGTTATCTCCTCCACACGGTCAAGCGCGGTTAAGGAGCTGTTGCTCAGATTGTCAACGACGATCACGCCGAAGCCTTTATTCAAAAGCTCCGCACAGGTATGCGAACCGATATAGCCCGCGCCGCCGGTTACTAAAATCGACATAAATTCTCCTTTTAGAAACTCACGTCATAATGCCTCATATACACGCCGATAAGGCTGTTATAGTCCAGCACATGGAACAGCGCGCCGTCGCTGTCAAGGAACACCGTCAGATCCTCGGCCTCTATTTTATCGCCGCCCACGTCGCGCGTGAACGCCAAAGAGACATTGCCTGTGTTCACATTGACCTTGAGCACGTTCTTAATCCGGCCGCTGTTGTCCTGCGACAGATACAGCTTGCCCTCATAGAATTCGCCGCCCTGAATGCGGTCAAGCTCGCCTATGCCCGTCAATTCGATCGCGCCCATATACGCCATCGTGCTGTCGATATCATACTTGTAGATCACTTTCGCGTGAGACCAATAAGACGCGTACAGGATGCCCGTTTCGGGGTTAACCGCGCACCACGGCACGCCGTCGGGATAACGCGTCACGAAATTGCCCAGCGGATCCTCGTTATGTCCCTCGCCCTGATCCTTCGGGTGCAGATTATAGTGCTTTTCGTACTTGAGCGTCGCCGCGTCAAACACCACGATGTGCGGATGCTCATAATTCTTGCTATCCTCCACCGACGCATAAATTTTGCCGTTATAGTAGCTGATACCGCCGATATGGTCGCAGCCCAGGTTTGTCAGCTCTGACGGAAGCGGGTTGTCAGCTTTCGCCACCTGCTTCATGGTTTTCATGTCGTACTTCGCCAGGGCCGTTTGCTTCAGCGCGGTTATGGCGCCGCTTGTGTAGTAGTACTCGCCGTCGTTGGTAATGCCCTGCCCCATCGTCAGCGCTTCCATCAGCACGTAGACGTCCTCGCGCACGAGAACAGACGTATCCGTGCTTTGCGCCGACGGGTCAAACAGAACCGTCAAAAACATGATGAACGCGACGAACAGCGGCGGCGATTTCTTGAGGAAGTCCCCTACCTGCGCCAGATACGGCTGTATCTGCCCGAATACATCTCCGATTGACCCGAATGCGCCTTTGATTTGCTCCCAGATTTGATTGAAATCCATTGATAAATCCTCCTAATATTTTGTAGTATATTAAGCTTTTGCAGGCTTTTGCGTTGATTTGAATTTCCGAAACCCCACCGGCGCTGCGCGCCACCTCCCCTTGCAGGGGAGGCCTGGGCGACCTGGAAACCACTGCCTCCCCTGCAAGGGGAGGTGGCGCGTAGCGCCGGTGGGGTTTAACTGCCAAAATAACATTAAATACAAAGATCAAAAACAACCATATATTATATTCTGAGTTCTAAAATCTTATTTTCGTAGTTGTCCGCCTCGTCAAACCAGTCCGCGCCCGGCACGCCCTGCCGCTCGCAGAACTCGTTCCACACGTCGGCAAACGGATAGAATTTCAGCTCCTCGTTCACGGCAAGCAGCCGCCCGAAGCTGCCGCTGTCCTGAAGCTTTTTCAGGTCGGCGTGGGGCGTCAGCAGCGCGTATAGCAGAGCCTTTTGCATGTTGCGCACGCCCGTCACCCACGCGCCCACGCGGTTGATCGACGCATCGAAATAATCCAGCCCGATCAGAACCCTGTCAAGCGCGCCGCAGCGCACGATTTCTTTCGCAATCTCTTTCAGTTCGTCGTCGAACACCACGACATGGTCGCTGTCCCAGCGCACACCCCTGGTTACGTGCAGGGCAACCTTGTCGAAGAACAGCAGCATCGACGGTATTTTGTCCGACGTGACCTCCGTGGGATGATAGTGGCCGTTGTCTAGCAGGCAGATACAGTCGTTTTTCGCGGCGTAGTTCATATAAAACTCGTGCGAACCCACCGTATAACTTTCAAGGCCGATGCCGAACAGCTTTGACTCGACCGTATCGAGCAGGTACTTTTTGTCGATTTTCTCCGCGAGAATCTCGTCAAGCGACTCCTTCAGCCGCCTGCGCGGGCCCAAACGGTCGGCCGGCGTGTCCTTGAACCCGTCGGGTATCCATATATTGTTGACGCAGGTTATATTCAGCTCGCGCCCGAAATACTCGCCGACTCTGCGCATGGCCTTGCAGTGGTCGATCCAGAAGCGGCGGATTTTTTCGTCAGGGTGCGACAGCGTCAGCCCGTCGGCGGCAAGCGGGTGCGAAAACAGCGTCGGATTGATATCAAGCCCCAAGCCGCGCTGCCTGGCAAACTCGGCCCATTTTTCAAAGTGCTTCGGCTCCAGCCTGTCGCGGCTGACAGAATCGTCCGTCACGGCGTACATGCCGTGGATGTTGACCTTGTGCCTGCCGGGCACGAGCCGCAGGACGGCGTCAAGGTCGTCCGTCAGTTCCCGGAAATTGCGTGCCTTGCCGGGGTGGCTGCCTGTGGCGGCGATACCGCCGGACAGCGCGCCCGCGTTCTCAAAGCCGCCCACGTCGTCGCCCTGCCAGCAGTGGATCGAAATTTTCACGCCGGACAAATCGCGTATGGCCTTTTCGGTATCTATGCCGATTTTTGCGTAGGTTTCCTTTGCGTAGGCGTAGCGTTCCATGTAACCGTTCCTTTCAGTTCGCGGGGGATTTTTTTCAACAGGTTCTAAACGTTTCTTGTTTCTCGCGTCAAATGAAATGTATTCAGCCGTTCTTTCATGGCATAAGGAATCACCAATTTTGTGATCTCCTCGGCGGTAATGCCTAAATTGCATTGAGCCGGATAATGACAGTCGCGAAAAACATCACATGTGTGATACTCTCCGCATTCTGCACAATTTTTGTATCCTCTTTCTGTAAGGCAAATAAAGTACTTGCAACCATTCCAATCTTCCCAACAATCTTTGCTTGTCCTGATTGCTTCACAGCCCGGGCAGTCGAATACGCCGTCAAACCGCTCTACTATATCATCAATGCAGTTGTGATAGCACACCCAATTCATATAACCAAAATTTTCGCCCTCAGAGAAGCCGTTTTCGCTGTACTCTTTGCTTCCAAGGCACAAATCGCACTGCCGACCGCAGGGACATCCGTTCGGATTGATCGTGCGCTGCTCAAGCGGACGGCGCCGTTCGAACGACACGGCGCTCTTTAATGTCTCAAAGACAGTGTCCAGCAAGGTTTCGTCTGCGATCCGGAAGTCTTCGCCCGCGATTTGCACATGAAAAGCACCTTCGCCAAGCATGACAGCAGCCAATTGTTCGCCATCCGCTTTGAAAACAAGCGAGACTTCCCCGTCCCATATCTCATCCGCCACATAATTAAAACGGATATGTCCAAGCAACTTGGAAAAAACCGGGAACGCACCTTTTAGCTGCGGTTCCAATTCTGTCGGCGGCGTCAAAATTCTTCCGTTGTCCGCATGAAAATGATACACATGACCATTCCTTTTGTTCATTTATGCGTTTATGCGTTTATCGGCCATTGACCGACGCCCACAAGTTATAGTATAATAGACCTGTTCAAAATACGCTAAGCCTATTGTAATATTTTTACGGCGTTATGTCAACAGGAAGAAGGGTTATTTTTGAAAAAGCTTATAAAAATAAACGAACGCGACAACGTGGCCGTCGCGGTGCGTGATATCAAAAAAGGTGAAATCCATGACGGCGTTGCCGCGCGGGAGGATATCGCCGCCGGGCACAAGCTCGCGCTGCGCGAAATCGGGAGCGGCGAAGCCGTCGTCAAGTACGGCTTTCCCATAGGCACGGCACGGAAAAAAATCTCCGCCGGTGAGCTTGTCCACACACACAACCTCAAAACGGCGCTGACGGAAACGGACGAATATGAGTGCGTTCCGCACGTTCACAGACAAGCCGCCGCCGAAGCGCCGGTTTTCATGGGGTACCGCCGCGACGACGGCTCCGTAGGTATACGCAACGAGATATGGATCCTGCCGCTGGTCGGCTGCGTCAACAAGACGGCGGAGACGCTTGCCCGGCTCGCCAATGAACGCTTCGGGCATCTGTGCGGCGGCGTGTTCGCGTATACGCACCCGTACGGCTGCTCGCAGCTCGGCGACGACCACGAAAACACACGAAAAATCATTGCCGGGCTGGCGCGGCACCCGAACGCGTCCGGCGTTCTGCTGCTGGGCCTGGGATGTGAAAATAACAGCCTTGAAAGCTTCCTGCCCGTTTTAGGCGAGTATGACAAAAGGCGAATCAGGACGCTGGTTACACAGGACTGCGGCGACGAACTTTCTGAGGGGCTTTCCATCCTCGAAGATCTGGCAAAAGTCGCCGCCGCGCAGATCCGCGTTGAGATACCCGCGCCGGAGCTTGTGATCGGCTTTAAGTGCGGCGGCTCGGACGCTTTTTCGGGCATCACGGCCAACCCGCTGTGCGGCCTGCTGACCGACCGCTTCACCGCGTTCGGAGGAAGAGTCCTGCTGACCGAAACGCCGGAGATGTTCGGCGCGGAAAGGCTGCTGATGGCCCGCGCGGAGAGCCGGGAGATATTTGACGGGATCGTGAAAATGATCGGTGACTTCAAGCGGTACTTCACCGCTCACGGGCAGGCGGTATACGAAAACCCCTCTCCCGGCAACCGGGCGGGAGGGATCACGACGCTTGAGGAAAAGAGTCTTGGCTGCGTCCAAAAGGGCGGATCGGCCACTGTCACAGCCGTACTCGGACGCGGCGAAGCATGCGTAAGGCCCGGGCTGAACCTGTTGTCCGGCCCGGGCAACGACATTGTTTCCTGTACGGAGCTGACGGCAGCGGGCGCCCATATGATCCTGTTCACAACGGGGCGCGGCACGCCGCTCGGCGCGCCTGTGCCGACCATCAAAATCGCGAGCAATTCCGCGCTGGCCGCACACAAGCCGAATTGGATCGACTATGACGCGGGCGAAATTTTAAGCGGCAAGAGCTTTGATACATGCGCGGCGGAGCTTGAGTCGCTCGTGTTACTGACTGCGAACGGAACGCGGACAAGGTCGGAACGGAACGGGTATCGGGAGATCGCTATATTTAAGGATGGCGTTACTTTATAATGCTAATCACGGGTTAAAAACAGAAAACACGTGAAAGTCAAGCGTCATTGCGAGCGCAGAGAAACGTTATTTTATAACAGGGTCAGAGCGCGAAGCAATCCAGTTATGCAACCCTATTTCGCGTTATCTGACCACTTCTGATCCCTGAACCATTTACTAACTGGATTGCTTCGCGCATCGACATTGATGTTACGCAACATTTCTTCGCGCTCGCAATGACGTGAACCGCACCCTATATCTGTTATATTCACCCGTGATTCGTATTTATGCGTCTTTCAGCGAGTTCAGCGTCTTTAACCGAACCTCTTTTTCACAGTCGCACGATACGCGCGTAACCGAATCAAAATCAACCGTGGAAAACCCGTCAAAATCACCGCTGTCATTGACTTGAACAGAAAGATTCTTCGCTACGCTCAGAATGACGTGGGCAGGTTTTTTGAGACACCTATTTGTTGATATGCCTCTTGATATATTCCATCACTTTCAGCCAATCCTCTCTGCCCAAATAATGCGTCCCCGCCCGCATATGATACCCTATTTTGCCCTCATGGAAGCTCTCCCCCGCCACGGGCAGCCTGTCCGGGCAAACAAAGCCCTGTTCGCCCAAAAACTCATACGCTTCGCTCGCCCCTGCGCAGGCCAGATATTCCGACACGGGATCGGCCCATATATCCTCCTTCGCGCTCGCGACATACACCCGTCTCGGCGCAATCGCCGCGAGCATAAAATGCTGATCAAAGGGCAGGCGCGCCGCGTCGTCCGCGTAGCTCTTATATTTCTCGCAAAACCAGTACCACAAATTTTGGCAAATACGGGTGATGCTCTCCCCCTGTTTGTCCCGTGTGATGGCCGCCCCGCCGCAGCCCGAATTGTTGGACACGGTGAACGCGAACCGCTCGTCAAGCGCGCCCGTGAACAGCGCGGTTTTGCCCAGCCGCGAGTGGCCGATGACGGCAATGTTTTTCTTGTCCACCGCGTCAAGCGTCTGTATGTAATCCATCACGCGCATGGCCGACCAGCTCCACAGCGCGATCTTCCCCGGATCGCTTTCGGCCCTTTTTTGCCCGTCAAGGACAAGCCCGGCCAGCCCGCCGCTGAAATCGCCGTCGTCCGGCGCGGCGTCCTTGTAACAAAAGGAAAACACCGCGAAGCCGTTGTCGCATAATTCCTCTGTCGGCATGTACCTGTCCGGCACATCGTCGCGGAAATTGATGTGGATGAACGCGGGGAACGCGCGCCCCGTGTTCGGCACGGCGCAGTAAACAGGAAAGGCGTATTCGCCGTTTTCCATCTCGGCCGTGAGCAGAACCTTTGTAAGCGTTACCTTTCCCGCGCAGAAGCGATCCTCCGTATCCAGTTCCTCGATCCTCATACCTTTCGGCGGAGGCGGCAAAAAGCCGTAGCCCTCGCTTTGGATGAGGTTTTTGATTTCATGGCGGCGCGCTTGCCAGTCCTCGGCGTTTTGGACGGCGCTTCCGTCGGCGAACGTGAGAAGCCCGGGCAGATTTCTTTTGGAAAGCAGTTCGTTGATCATGGTAAGTTCCTCCTTTTCAATATGTAAACATTCTATCATACCATTGATAAAAGCGCAACAATTTTTGACTTTACAACCACGCGAAAAACATGTATACTATATTTAACTGGTAAAAATTTTTGTTGTTTTAAACCTTTGTATTGATGCGAGCGTTTGTTGTATCAGGCAGTTGAACCCCTCCGGCGCTACGCGCCACCTCCCCTTGCAGGGGAGGCTTGGGAACGAGGTGCGATTACCGCAGCCTCCCCTGCAAGGGGAGGTGGCGCGCAGCGTCGGAGGGGTTAAAAATTCAAAGTCAATACAAAAGTCTAAAAGAGCCAAAATTTTATTCAAAGGGGAAAATACATATGACGTCATTTTTTCTGTCGCTGCTTATCAAGGGCTGGTCTCTGATCTTCTCGATCTTCCTGGCAATCGCCTCTCCCCTGCCGTCGTTCGGCGAGGCCATCAAGCCCACGGACGCGGATTCGCTGCTCCTGAACTTCACCGTCCTGGCCGATACGCATATCGAGACCATCGAAATGTTCCGCTTTGAGTATCTGCGCAACGCGGTGGCGGACGTCAACAGGGCCTCCGTCAAAAGCAACGCCCTTGTGCTCGTGGGCGACAACACCATGAACGGCCAGTTCCTTGAAAATCTGATGCTTTACGGCATCCTCTCCCATTACGCCGCGCCTGAAAACGTCCTTGTGGCCATGGGCAACCACGACATCAATCCGTCGGTCAACACGCTCGAAAAAGCTGTGAACAGGCATAACGCCTTTTACAACGCGCTCACCGGCTCCAAAAACGACAAGCCCTATTACTACAGGGAGATCGGCGGCTATTTCTTCATCGTTTTAGGCTCGGAGAACACGAGGGATGACACAGAGGCCTACATCTCCCCCGCCCAGATCCAGTGGCTGGACGAGACACTCGCCCGCGCGTCCAAAAGCGGGAAGCCCATCTTCCTGTTCAACCACCAGCCGTTCAGCGACAAGGTTCACACGCCGGAGGGAGACGGCGAATACTGGTGGAACCTTGACGGCATGGGCGAAAGCTCCGACGATGTTTTTGACGTCGTGAAGCAATACGATAACGTTATTTTCTTCTATGGACATATTCACGCGCCGCTGTTCTTACTGAACGTCTGCGAAACGGAGGGCGTTACCCTTGTCAACGTGCCGCCGTTCACCGCGCATGTGGGCGGCAACGGCTTCTATGCCGAGTTGTATGCGGACAGGGTCATTCTGCGCGCACGGGCTTTTGCGTTCGGCGAATGGGACGCGGAGTGCGTTTACACGATTGATTTGACATAGGGGGGAACGTATATGAACCTGTCCTCTGCCGCCGATATGCTCGGCCTGATCATCGACGCCGCGCTTCTTGCCCTCGTCCTGTTCGTCATCTATGACCTGGTGAAAAACCTATCCGTCAAATCCATCCCCGACCTGCCCGAAACAGACGAAAACCCCCATCTCATCCATGACCTGCTGCTGTACCTCGAGCGGCCCGATCTACGCGCACGCGACGGCGTAACCATCGACGACGACTACGTCGTAAACGCCGTGATTCCCGCGAAAAAGGTGATTGACGGCCGGTTCGACTGTCAGGACTTCCGTATGCAAACCCTCCTGCGGCTGATGTACGCCCACGGCGATACGCTGCGCGAGGTTTCGCCGAAGGGCGTTCAATTGATCGAGGACGCCTTTCTCCATGCGAAATACTGGATGACGGAGCCGGGCAAGGATTCCATGTGCTACTGGTCGGAAAACCATCAGATACTGTATGCCACAGCGGAATATTTGGCCGGGCAATACTGGCATGACCGCGTGTTCAAAAACGACGGCGCAACAGGACGCGAGCACATGGCGCGGGGGCGTGAGCGCATCGACATCTGGATGCGCCAGCGCTTTCAGTTCGGCTTCGCGGAGTTCAATTCCAGCAACTACTATCTGTTCAACGTCGGCCCCGCCGCCAATTTCATCCAGTTCGCCGCGCCCGGTGACAGCGCCATGGTCACGCGCATGAAGATGTGCCTTGACCTGCTGCTGTTCGACGTAGCGCTGTACATGCACAAATTCAGCTTCATCGCGCCGACAGGCCGCGCCTATGTCAACAACATGGTCGGCGAGACGGGCGACAGCGTCCGGAAATTTACCGATTACGTGTGGGAACTGCGCCCCGGCGCCATGGACGTCAGCCACTCCATGCTCACGAGCTTTTTCGCCATGCTTAACTCACGCGACAGCGGAGGCAACCCGTTTTACGAGGTCCCGCCCGTGCTGCGCAAGATCGGCCTTGACGCGTCGGAGCGAATCCTGAAAGCGTCGTCGGGCACGGACACGAGCGAGCTTCCGGCACTTGGACTCGTCGGCCACAAAAGCGAGCAGATGATGCACCAGCTGGGCATGGAGGCTTTCACGAATCCCGAGGTCATCCACAACACTATAACATACTTCAACAAAAATGACATGCTCTCTAACAAGTTTGTCAATTATTTCAAGATCATCAATTTACGGCTGATCCGCAACCGCTTTGTGCTCTCGCGAATCTCCAGGCTCATGAACCCCATGCCCAACGGCATCGCCATACAGCGGGCAAACCTCTATTGCTATCAGACAAAAGGTTACGCGTTAAGCTCCGTGCAGCGTTACCATCCCGGCGGCTTCGGCGCACAGCAGATGCTGAACGTTTTGAACCTCGGCGGACGCGCGGTCGTGTTCACCGCTCACCCCGCGCGGCACGAGGGCAAAAACACCGTGGCGGCGTATCCGGGTTACTGGGCGGGCTTCGGCCGTGCGCCCCACAGCGTCCAGCACAAAAACGTGCTCATGCTGATCTACAAGCTGCCGAAACGCCGTGGCTTTTTAGAGCTGTACAGCGTGCCGCAATTCACCCATACCTATCTGCCCGAAGCTTACTTTGACAAGGTTATTGTCGACGGCCGCTACGCTTTCGCGCAAAAGGACGGCACGTACCTTGGCATAAACGCCGCTAGGGAGCTTGACTACCTCCCCTATTCGGAAATGTCCGCAAAAGCCTTTAAAAACGGTCTGGAGGAATATCCCGAAAAGCGCTTTGACCTTGTTCAGCGCGGGCGCAATCATTACTGGATATACGAGCTGTCCGATGAATCGCGTGAGTCTTTCGCGGATTTCACGGCGCGGATCAGGGGGAACAGCGTTGTTTACGACGGTGACGGCTCACTGTCCTGCGACAGCGCGGGGCACAAGTACAAAACCGTTTACGGCGGGGCGTTCACGGTGGACGGCGTAGACATCCCGCTTCAGCACAAACGCTTCGACAGCCCCTACTGCATAGCCGAACGCGGCGCGGATGAATTCATTATACGGCACGCGGGGCATAGTTTACGGCTGAATTATAACAATACAGAGAGGGATTACACATGAACCCCGACATTCAAAAAATCTTCGACCTTGCCGACGATTCTGTCAAGCGTTTCGCGCCCGAGCGGCTCAACTGGTCCTGGGGGCAGGCGTTGTTTCTGTACGCCCTTGCCAAAATCGACGAGGAGCACGGCGCGGATCATTACACCGGCTATCTGCGCCGATTCTACGACCATCACATCAAAAAAGGCTACCGGCTTTGCAGTTCCGACACCTCGGCTCCCGCTTTGGGCGCGCTGTACCTGGCGCTGAAAACCGAAAACGGGCGTTACTGGAGCGTCGTCAACGCCGTTAAAAATTACTACGAGACCACCCCGCGCGTACTGGAGGACATGCCGAACCATCTGGGCACAGGCGTTGAAAGCCTGATTTACCCGAAAAGCGTTTGGGTGGACAGCATTATGATGTACGGCGTATTCACTAACTGGCTGGCTCATGCGACGAACGACGAAAAAATGCGCGGGTTCGCGAAAAAACAGCCCGCCGCCTTCGCCCGGTATTTGCAGGACGATGGCACGGGATTTTTCTATCACTCCTATTGGACGAAGCTGCGCACCCACTACCCTGTCAAGCCGATATTCTGGGGGCGCGGCAACGGCTGGGTCATGGCGGCGCTGCCGCTGCTGCTTGACTACCTGCCCGGCGAGGAGCGCGAGCACATGACAAAAGTGTTCGTCCGGCTGGCAGAGGCGCTTCTCCCCTATCAGCGGCAGGACGGCTACTTTGAAACGGTCTTTAACCGGCCCGGCAAAACGTACAAGGAAAGCTCCGCCACGATGCTGATCGCGTCCGGCTGGTTCTACGGCTACCGCAAGGGAATGCTGGGGCGCGAATATTACGACGCGTCTGTGAAAGCGTTTCACGCGGTGTGCGAGGACATACAAATCAAAGACGGCCTGCTGAGTATGCCCTATATCAGCGCGCCGACGTCCGCCATACAGCTCATTCCGTACCTTGTGTACAAGCTTACTCCGCGCGGCAATGACTGGACGTACGGCCTTGCGGCGGCATTCTTCGCGGCGCTTGAGTATTTGCGTTGCACACAGGAATCAGGCGTTGGGGATTCGGAATAAGGAGAATCTGCATATGGACATAGGCCTGCAAACTTTCACAATCCGCAAGCTCCTGCGCACCCCGCACTCCATAGACCGAACTTTCGCGGTGCTTTCGGACATAGGTCTGCGCAGTATCGAGCTTGCGGTGGACTACCTCGGATTTCCTTTTACGACGCAAACCGCCCTGATGATCGCGGAATCCGCCAAACGGCACAGCCTGCGCGTGATCTCCTGCCAGATCAAATACGCAACCTCCTCAGCGGACATCCCTGCCACGGCTGAGTTCATGCAAACCTTGGGCGCCGGTATACTGACCAACAGCGTGATCGACCTGAAGCTCTTGAACAAGGGCGAGGACGGACTGGGGCGTTACTGCGACATGCTCGCGGAGCTTCGGGCAAAGCTCAAGCCCTCGGGCATCTCACTCGCGCACCACAACCACCACTATGAATTTCTGCGCGTCGGCGGGCAGAACGTCCTATCTTTCATGGCGGCAAATTCCGATGTGGATTTCGTTTTGGATACATACTGGTGCCAGCGCGGCGGCGGCAACGTCATCGCGCTTCTTCACGAGCTTCGCGGACGCGTGCCGCTGATGCACCTGCGCGATTTCACCGTCACGAAAATGGGCCTGATTACCGGCGGAGCGGACTGCGAGATCGGCCGCGGCAATATCCCTTTCGGCGCGGTTCTCCGGGCGGCGGACGCAACGGAGGTCGGGTACGGAATGATCGAACAAAAAACAAAAACGCCCCTCGAAAGTGTCAAGCTAAGTTTTGATAAAGGAGCTTCTCTTTTATGTCAAATATAACGACAGCCGCCGAATCCTACAAGCGCCGTTACGTCAGCGTAAAGGAAACCATGTCCTATGTGCTGTTCGACTCGTCAAAGACCTTTAATATCGACGAGCAGAAAACCTTTTTCGTTCTCAACGTACTGCGGCTCGACCCCGTCATGAACACCGTTATCTCGCTGATCAACGGCTGGTGGGACGTCATCAACGACGGTCTTTTAGGCGCGGTGATCGACAAAATATCCACGCGCTGGGGTAAATTCAAGCCGTATTTTCTTTTATACATTATCTTCGGTTCGGCTCTCATGATGATTCACTGGTTGTCCCCGTATTTTTTCATCAGCCAGCTCCGCGACCCGTCCGCCACACTGTCAGGCTTCGCGCCGCTGTTTTTATGGCTGGCGCTTGCGTCGTCGTATGACGTATTCCTGTCCGTGCGCGACATCGCGGAATCCGGCATTGTGTCCGCCATATCCCCTAACCCGGACGACAGGGTAAGGCTGTTCAGCCGCGCGGAGCTTATCAGCGCGATCTGGGAAAACATCCCTGGAATTGTCATGTCCCTTTTGATCGACGGCATAAAAAGACTTGACGCCACGCCTGAAGCGAAGGACGCCATGTTCCGTTCGGCTTTCGCGGTGATGGGCGTCATCACTGTGGCGACGGGCGTCATACTCGCCGTGTTTTTCTTCATACATTCCAAAGAGCGCATCGCGCAGACGGTTGACCGCCCGAAATTTCTCCCCGGCCTGCGCATTATCCTGCGCAGCCGCCCCATCCTGCTGGCTATCTTCGCCGACCTTTTCGCGGGCATATCAAGGTCCACCGCCGTATCGTCCCAGTGGGAGAAGTTTTATTTCCTCGACGTTTTGGGTTCGGTCACCCTGCGCGACCTTGTCATGATCCCCGGCGCGCCGCTGTCCATGCTGAGTTACGGATATCTCCAAAAATGCCGTGAGCGGTTTTCCGTAAAGACACTCTGGCTCGTCGGCCTGCACATCAAGGAGGCCGTTTCCCTGCTGATCCTGATCGTCGGCTCTTTCGGCAAGCGTTACAAAAGCAGGCTCGTCATGGTTCCCCTGCTTGTCCTTCAGGACGTTTTGTACAAGGGCACGCTCTCTTTCGGCAAAATCATCCCCCGGGAGATCACCATGGACTCCATCGACTATGTGGAATGGAAAGACGGCTTCCGCGCGGAGGGCATGATCCTCGCGACAAAGGGAATCATCCCGAAAGCCGCGAAGAACACTCTCGGCGCGATGACGACGCTTATTATGAACGCAATCGGTTATAAGCAGGGCACGGGCGTAACGCAGACGGACAAGGTGCAGCGTTCGCTGTTCCGCCTCGCGTTCGGGCTGCCGCTGGGCATCAGCGTGCTTGGGATGATTCCGAAGTTTTTTTATGACCTCACGGGCGAAAAACGGCAGCGGATGTATGAGGAGCTGGGCGAGATACGCAGACGGCGGCTCGAGAGTGGCCAAGAATTATAGACAAAATTGTAAGGGAACGCGCTGCGTTCCCTTACAGAAAGTTATTCACTATTCACCATTACCTATTCGCTTGCCGCCGCCAGTCCATTCATCAACATCTCCCGTACAACTCCCGGGTCGGCCTTGCCCGCCGTTTTGCCCATAATTTTGCCCATCAAAAACCCGACGACTTTCTCGTTGCCGCCGCGGTACTGCCCGACGGAATCCGGGTTTTCGGCCAAAACGGACGCCACTATCCCATCCAAAAGCGCGGCGTCGGAAACCATGCCGAGGTTGTTTTGCTTCACATAGTCAATCGGGTCAACGTCCTCCGCGTAAAGCAGCGCGAAAACCTTTTTGGCGACCGTGCGGCTGATCTCCTTTTTGTTCACGAGCAAAATCAGCGCGGCAAATTTGTCCGTGTTTATTTTTATGTCGTCGCTGGACTTATTTTCCTGCGTTTCCATGGACAAAAGCTCTGTCACGATCCAGGACGCGGCGTCCTTTGCTAAAACGCCGTTTTTAGTCAGCGCGTCAAATATATCCGCGAGGTTTTTGCTGCCCGTGATGATCTTTGCGTCGGACTCGGACACCGAAAGCTCCTTTGTCATGCGGCTGAATTTGTCGTGCGCCGTTTCCGGCAGGGACGCCCGAACCGCGTCTATCCACTGCTCCGATATCTGTATGGGCATGATTTCAGGGTTCGGAAAATAGCGGTAGTCGGTGGCGTTTTCCTTTTCGCGCATGGCGAAGCTTTCGCCGATGCTGTCGTCCCAGCGGCGCGTCTCCTGCACAAGCTCCTCACTGCCGGTTTCCAACGCGTTTATGTGCCGCTCCGTCTCAAATGCGATGGCGCGGACGATGGCCTTGAGGGAGTTCATGTTCTTCATTTCCGTACGTGTGCCAAGGATGTCCGAGCCTGCCTCGCGCACCGACAGGTTCACGTCGCAGCGCATGGAGCCCTCCTGCATCCGGCAATCGGACACGCCCGCGAAAGACAGCAGCGTGCGCAGCTTCTCCAGATACACAATGACCTCCTCAGCCGATCGGAAGTCCGGCTGGCTCACGATCTCCACAAGAGGAACTCCGCCGCGGTTATAGTCCGCCAGGGATACGCCGTGGGAGTGGACGAGCTTGCCCGCGTCCTCCTCGATGTGGATCTGCTTCAGGTTGATCCGCTTTTGGCCCGCCTGCGTCTCGATGTCCACATAACCGTCACGGCAGATCGGCGCGAGCCACTGCGTGTTTTGGTAGCCTGTCGGCAGGTCCGGATAAAAGTAGTTCTTTTTGTCAAATGTGATGACCGGGGTTACGCGGCTGTTCGTCACCAAAGCGGCGGCGATGCCCAGCTCAACGGCCTTTTTGTTGGCGACGGGCAGCATACCGGGCATACCCGCGCAGGCCGGGCAGACATTTTCATTGGGATCCGCGCCGAACTTCGCGCCGCATGAGCAGAAAAGCTTTGACTCGGTGGCCAGCTCCACATGGACCTCAAGCCCTATAACAACCTCGTACTTCATACTAACCTCCGTCCCGCCGCATCGTGCGGCGTAATACAATCAGACGTGAAACGCACGACGGTACAAATAGGAGATGAAAATAAATTTTTCACGTTAAAACCTCCCTTGCCAGTGAGAACATGGCGTTCTCATTTCCGCGTTTGCATATAAACTGAACGCCGGAATCGTTGTGCGGCAGAGCCACAGAGGCATATCCGCATAAAAGCGGCAAAGCGTACAGCGCGGACTGAGCGTATTTATCGTTTCCGCCAAGGTTCGCGGGCAGCGCGATAACATCGAATTTTTCGAGCAAGCCGTCATAGTATTCCTTTATCAGGCGCCGTATTTGCATGGACTTGTGATACAGCGGCTCATAATGCTCTTTCGACAAAACCATACATCCCACGACGGACGCGAGCTTCGCGTCCTGGCCGAATCCCTCGGAGCGCGAGCGCAGATACACGTCCTCAAGGCCCCTGGCGTCCTCCGCGCGGAAGCCGAACTTGACGCCGTCGTAGCGCGTAGTGTTGTTGCTGATCTCCGCGGCGCCTAAAATGTATAATACCTGCGGCATAACGCCGAAATATTTCAACTCGGCGTTTGCCGTTTTTATATGATCCGTTTGATTGATCGTTACGGCAGGGTGGTCAGCCAGACCGACCGTTACGGCTCGCGTGTTATCTGCGTTGTAGGAATACGCTTCCTGCGGCAAACTTGTTCCGTCACGGCTGTCGTGCCCGGAAATCGCGGATAGCACAGCGAGTCCGTCCTCAAGAGAACGGCATAGCACACCAACCTGATCCATCGACGAGACCGCCGGGATCAGCCCGAAGCGCGACACCGTACCGTAGACGGGGCGGATGTATATCAGCCCGTTCGACGCGGCCTGACGGCGCAGCTTGCCGAAAACGTCGTTGCAAAGCACGGCGTCACACTTGTCCTCAAGCACAGCGGTGACAGAAGCGTCAACAGCGTCACTTTGGTCAAACAGGCCGTCAATGCCGAATTCGTCTGACGGTATGAGTCCCGCGAACTCCATGCCGGCGCTTTCGCATCGCTCAAACACCGCCGCGCTGAACGGCGCCCTGAAACCCCTCAGCATCTTTGACCCGGCGGTACATATTTCGCCGGCGGCCATGATACAATCCTGCATCATAAATTTCATATTATCCGTACCTCCTCAATCAATCGTCTTTGGCACTTGAAAATACCCGTCGTATTCTTCGAAAGCAAGCTCCAGCAGTTCTTCGCGCTCAATGAATTTCACGGCCTTGTCCTCGCGGAACACGTTTTGCGTATCAAGCACGCTGACAAGCGGTTCTGCGCCCGTTGTGTCAACCGGCGAAAGCGCCTGAAAGTTTTCCTCAAGGCGGCTCAAGGTGTTCATTGCCCACGCGCGTGAATCGTTGTCAAAACGCAGCTTTGCCATTGCTTCGTATGCCGAGAGAGTCGCGTCTGTCATGTCATAACACCCCTATCTTATCTTTATATGCGTCTCGCGCAGCTGCTGTTCGGTTACCGCGCACGGCGCTCCCAAAAGCAGGTCCTGCGCGTTGCCGTTCATCGGGAACGCCACGACCTCGCGGATGTTTTCCTGCTCCGCCAAAAGCATCACAATCCTGTCAAGCCCCGGAGCCATGCCCGCGTGGGGCGGCGCGCCGTAATGGAAAGCGTTGTACAGTGCGGAAAATTTGGATTCAATGTCGTTTTTTGTATATCCCGCCAGATCGAACGCCTTGAGCATGATATCCGGCCTGTGGTTGCGCACAGCGCCCGACGAAAGCTCGACGCCGTTGCAGACGATGTCGTACTGATACGCTAAAATTTCCAGCGGGTCTTTGTTCATCAGCGCGTCCATTTCGCCCTGCGGCATGGAAAACGGATTGTGGGTGAATTCCACCGCGCCGGTTTCCTCGCTTATGCCGTACATGGGGAAGTCTGTTATAAAGCAGAACTCAAACCGCGTTTTGTCAATGAGGTCAAGCCGCGCGCCCAATTCCGTGCGTATCTGCCCGGCGAGCTTGTCGACCTCTTTGGGCGAGTCCGATATGAAAAACAGCGTGTCGTCCTCCTTCAGCGAGAGTGACGCGCACAGCTCCTTTTGCTTTTCCTCGGACAGGAACTTCACGATCGGCCCTTTCAGTTCCATGCCCGAAGCAACAGAGATGTAGCCCAACCCTTTCATGCCGATGGACGTGGCAAAGGCGAGCATCCTTTCAAAAAACGACTTGGACATAGACGCGCAGGATGGCGCGACGATGCCGCGGACAGGTTTTTTCTTAAACGGCGCGAAGTCCACATCGGCGAAGAAATCCGTCAGATCCTCGATCAGAAGCGGGTTGCGCAGATCGGGCTTGTCGCTGCCGTAGCGGAGCATGCTTTCGGCGAAAGGGATTCGCCGAAACGGAGCCGGACTGACCTCCTTATCCGAAAACTTCACAAATGTGTCATAGAGAACCGCTTCCGCCGTCTCGAACACGTCCTCCTGCGTGGCGAAAGCCATCTCGAAATCAAGCTGGTAGAATTCGCCGGGCGAACGGTCGGCGCGGGCGTCCTCGTCGCGGAAACAGGGCGCTATCTGAAAATATCTGTCAAACCCGGAGGTCATCAGCAGCTGCTTGAACTGCTGGGGCGCCTGGGGCAAGGCATAAAACATGCCGTGGTGCTTGCGGCTGGGCACGAGGTAGTCCCGCGCGCCCTCCGGGGACGACGCCGTTAAGATCGGCGTCTGTATCTCCAGAAAGCCAAGCTCCTCCATTTTCGCGCGGAGGTGGCGCGTGACCGCCGAACGCAGCACGATATTGTCATGCACCTTCGGGTTGCGCAGGTCGAGAAAGCGGTATTTGAGGCGCAGCTCCTCCTTCGTATTGACCGACTCGCCGATGTCGAAGGGCAGCTGGCGCAGCGACTCGCTTAAAACGATTATACTGTCGGCCCGCAGCTCAACCTCGCCCGTCAGGAGCTTGGGGTTGACCGTCTCCGCGCCGCGCTTTCTCAGCGTCCCGCTGACGGACAGGACGTACTCTTTCCCTATGCCGCCAAGCAGCTCCGGATCGTCAAGCACCACCTGCGTAACGCCGTAGTGGTCGCGCAGATCGATAAAGACGACGCCGCCGTGGTCGCGGATTGTATCGGCCCAGCCGGCAAGCCTTACCGCGCCGCCGATGTTACTGGCGCGCAGCTCCCCGCAGTTGTGTGTTCTGTAAATATTCATAAGAAAAAACCTCCTTTATTTCTTAAAAAACAAAAATCCCCGAAAACATCAGTATGCTTTCGAGGGGCGGGATCAGGCTCTCGAAAGAGTCTGTTTCTCCCGCGGTGCCACCCACGTTGACGCGCCAAGCGCCCGCTTTAAGTATTCCATTGTACCAAAAAAACCTCGCGGCGTTAACTTTCCCAATACTTGCCTGAGCGGAGTTTTCAGCCGCGGCCCCGCATCTCTGACAGGTTTTCCATGAGGGAAGTGTTCGCAAGATGCCATAAATCATAACACAACGGGGGCGGGATGTCAAGTGTTTTTTTAATTTGGTTGCAAGATTTTGATCGTTATGCTAAAATAAAGATGATCGAATTCAATACGTGTATAAAGGAGAAATTTTTATGACGGAGCTTGAAAAGCTTCAGCGCGCCAAGAGCTACATAGACAAGCTCGCCAACGGCATCGACCCTATCACCGACGACGTTTTGGACAATGACTCCGCGCTGAACAACGTCCGGCTGTCGCGGTGCTTTTTCTACGTGTCGGACGTTCTGCGCAGGGTGATCGAAAACGGGGGCGAGGTTCAGAAAAAGTCGAGGACTCAGGCAGGACTGCCGCCGTTTGAACTGCCGCTAGAGAAGCGGGAACAAATTGAGATTGTCGACGAAACGATGATCAGGCACATGACGGAAAGGATCAACGGCCTGGTTGACCTTGACACCGTAAAGAAACTGAAAGAAACGGCGTTCACGGCCTGGCTCATGGAAAAGGGATTTTTGGCGGAGGATATCATAAACGGGAAAAAGAAAAAACGACCCACCGAAGCGGGCCGTCAGCTTGGCATCTGCACACAGCAAAAGGAGGGGCAATGGGGGCCGTATACCGCAACGCTGTACGATCAGAACGCACAGCGGTTTTTGATCGACAACCTGGATGATGTGATCGCGATTTCCAATGGGGAACGGAGCGCCGCGGAGGAATAGTCAAACTGAACGTTTTGCGGCAGATATATGTCTGCCGCAAAATCGTTACAATTGTTTTTAGGGGTTCTTGATTCCTAATTCCTCGCTGGCGCGCCAACCCTCAAGCTCTTTCTTTGTCTTTGCGTCGATCTTATAAAACAGCATCGGCACAGCGCTCACCAGGGACGAAACGGCCGCGAAGCCCATGTACGCGAACATGACGATATTCTGCGTCCTCACGGGGATGCTCCCGGTTTCGTATACGACTTGGCTGTAGCCTGAAAACGCGATGAGCAGAAGTCCAACGGCTACGCACAGCGCGGTGCTGATTTTGATCGACATGCTGAGAATCGCGAAGTTGACGCCTTCCTTGCGCTGCCCTGTTTTCCAGTGCTGATAATCGACGATGTCCGCCGTCATGATAAGCGGGATATAGGTGTTGGCCGAGAACAGCAGCGCACTGACAAGCTGCGTTGCCATGATAAAGTACAGCGCGGGATTGCCGTAGCGCAGAGGGCTGTCGGCGGGCAGGAGCCAGTAAAAAACGCAGCAGGCCATTCCGAAAAAGAACATCCCCGTGGTGAACATGATGTACGTTTTCTTTTCGCCGAGCTTTTTGTTGATGATCGGAATGACGCTCACGCCTATGATTCCCGTGACCGCGCCCAGCAAACCGGGCAGCCAGCTCGCGTCAGCGGTGGTATCCATGACCGTGCCGAGAAAATTGACCTTGCCGATAAGCGCGCCGTTGGCCTGTACCATAACAATGATGGTCATTGCCCGGGCAAATCCCAACAGGTAGACGAGGAACACGATGAAGATCATCTTGTTTGACTTCATTTCAGCGAACATGTCCTTGAACGTAACAGTGGCGGGCGGAGCATTCTTGACCGCCTCGCGGTTTTTCCAGTATATGAGCATATAACAGAATGAGCCAAAAAGCATGATGAACAGCGCAGTGATGAGATAATACGTCTTGTCGGGGTAATTTCCCTCGCCTTTGATGACGTTGAGCAGCAGCATGACAATGGTTACGAACACGCCCGGCGCGGCCAATGCGGCGGACTTCGCGATGTTCGAGAGCGACGCCGCCAGGTCCCGCTCACCGACGTTAGGCGACAGGCGCGAAAGCATTCCCTGCGACGGGATGTCCGCAAAGCTCATGGCGATGTTCCACAAAACGGTCGTGAGAGTGATATAGCCGTAGAGCAGCGGCTTGCTGTTAAAGGGGATGAAAATGAACAGCACCGTGGTGAGGATGGCGATCGGCGGCGCGCTGAACAATATCCAGGGGCGTATCTTGCCGCCCTTGAGGTTGCCGCGGTCAATGAACGAGCCAATGATGGGGTCGCTGACGCAGCTGAGAATCTTCGCGGCAAAAATGATGATTGCGGAGGCGTAGAAAATATTCGAGTCAAAGCCGGAGTACATTTTGTTGTAGAATTCCATCTGGAAGTTGTTGACGTATCCGACGAACAGCTGGACGCCGAATATGCCGATCGCGTAGATGAGCGCGCGGCTCGGGGATAAGATTTGGTTTGGGTTTTTTTGTTTCATTGTCAACCTCCTATAACTTTGCTATATTTCATTATAGGTTGTCGCGGAGGAAAAGTAAAGAGGTTTTTTAATAAATGTCAAGCTGTTCGTTGACATGATTTATTGGGCGTGATATACTATTCTTAGAATAAAACGTATAAAAAACTTCGGAGGTACGCCATGACCTTTCAACAAGCCGCCGCCTATTACGCCACAAATCCCACAAACTCCGCCCTGTCCGACGTGACGTCACAGCTCCTGCGCGAAATGACCGTCAAAGAAAAGCTCCGTCTCCTTTCGGGGCGAGCGCTGATGGTCACCGCGCGGAATCTTTTCCTCTATCGGCGCAAATACAACGCCACGGCCTACGCGGCCGGCGGCTGTAAGCGCTTGGGCATTCCCGCGCTGCTGTTCACGGACGGCCCACGCGGCGTGGTCATGCGTCACAGCACGTGCTTCCCCGTTTCAATGCTTCGCGGCGCGAGCTTTGATCCGGAGCTTGAATCCCGCATAGGCGAGGCTATCGCGAAAGAGGCCGTCGCGGGCGGCGCGAACTACTTCGCCGGAGTTTGCATAAACCTCCTGCGGCATCCCGCGTGGGGCCGGGCGCAGGAAACCTACGGCGAGGACTCATACCTCCTCGGGCGCATGGGCGCGGCCCTGACGCGTTCGGTGGTCAAATACGGCGTGATGGCGTGCCCGAAGCACTTCGCCTGCAACAGCATCGAGGATCTGCGGTTTTCCGTAGACGTAAAAATTGACGAGCGGACCTTGCGCGAGGTTTATTTACCCCATTTCCAGAAATGCTTCGACGCGGGCGCGATCTCCGTCATGGGCGCGTACAACCGCCTGCGCGGCGACTTCTGCTGTGAGAGCCGGGAGCTGCTGACGGATATCCTGCGCGGCGAGATGGGCTTCGACGGCGTGGTTATCTCCGACTTCGTATATGCGATACACGACGCGGCGAAAGCCCTGAAAGCCGGATGCGACGTTGAAATGCCGTATAAATTCCGCAATATTCTCCTGCCGGGCCTGCTGCGCAAGGGCAAAATTTTCATGGCGGACGTGGACGCGGCGGCGGGGAACATGATAAGCTCTCTCTTACGCTCGGTTCCTCATATTGAGCCGCAGAGCAAAGATGTAATCGTGTCGAAAGAGCATGTCGCGCTGGCTCGTGAAGCGGCGCAGAAAGGCATGGTTCTGCTGAAGAACGACGGTGTTCTGCCGATTGAGGAAAAATCGCCGCGCATAGCCGTTATCGGACGCTACGCCGACCGCAAGAATCTGGGCGACCACGGCAGCAGCAACGTGTTCAGCCCGTACTGCGTCACGCCGTACAAGGGCGTCCGCGCGGGTTTCCAGGGCGGCGAAGTGGTGTGCTATAACGGCTGTGACCCGGTCAAGGCCATCAAAGCGGTGAAAGACAGCGACTATATCGTCGTCTGCGTGGGAAGCGACCACAAGCAGGAAGGCGAGTTCATGATCAACATGGGCAATCGCAAGAAAAAGCCCCAAGGCATGGGCGGCGACCGCGTTTCTTTGAGCATCCCGCCGGAGGACGTCGCGCTGGTGAAAGCGATGCGTGAAACAGGCAAAAAGGTCGTCGTCTATGTCATGGGCGGCAGCGCGTATGTCATGGAGGATTTGCTGGGGGCGAATCCCGGCGCGATCCTCATGGGCTTTTACGCAGGGCTTGAGGGCGGAAACGCGCTCGCGGACATCCTGAGCGGACGCGTGAATCCCGGCGGGCGCCTGCCCTTTACGATTGCGAAGCGCGAGGAGGATTATCCGCCCTTCAGGCGCGTAGAGGACGACTCGCGGGAGATCGAATACGGCTACTACCACGGCTATACGCTGCTCGACAAAGAGGGAAAGCGGGCGAGGTTCCCGTTCGGGTTCGGGCTGTCGTATACGGATTTCGCTTTTGAAAATCTGCGGGCAGAGCCGACGGCTGAGGGCGTTTTGGCGAGCCTGACCGTACGAAACACAGGTTCACGCGCCGGAGACGCCGTGGCGCAGTTCTACATAGGCTCGGCGGGAGCTGGCGCAGACAGGCCGGTCAAGCAGCTCAAGGGCTTTCAGCGCGTTGAGCTGGCGGCAGGAGAATCGCGCGAGATAAGCGAGCTTCTGCCGTGGGACGATCTGCGCTTTTATGATCCCGATAAAAAACAATGGACGCTGGACGCGGAGTATGTCGTCTATGCCGGGGCGGACGCGGAACGGTCGATGGAGATGAGCGCAAAATTCACATCGAATGCCGGAGCGTAGGAGCGCACCGTATAAATAACACACAGAAAGAGGTTACATGATGGAACAGACCACCAATCAAACCGTTTACAGGTCCGGCTCACGCAATATCGCCGGGTATATCCTGCTGTCGATAGCGATAGTGCTCGGCTGCTTTATACTGGCGAAGGCTTTTGCGGACAACTATTATTCAAGCGGCGGCAATAGCAACATTGGTTTCCCTGACAGCATTGAGGCGCAGGTCAACAGCGCGGACTCCGATTATCTGGACGAGAATCAAGCCATGTGGTATGTCGGCCTGCAGCATTATTACGCGGTTTGGGAGAATTTGATTGACAGCGGCGAGCTGGACGGCGCATATGTTACGTTTGACGCGCAAAAGGGAGTTGATGTGAGTGCGGTCGTGCGTGTGTTCAGCAAGGCAAAGCTGGATGAGTGGATGGGGGCACGGTTTGCTTCGCAGGAGTCAGGAGTCAGGGATTAGCCATGGTCAGGTAAAAAGATATAATGAAAGGGACGGTTTAGAAGCCGTCCCTTTCATTATATCTTTTTTCTTGTTTCTTTTACGCAAAAACTTCTTTATTCACCGCTAAAAACACCTGCCGCGCCGTCGCAAACTGCGGGCCGTGACCCGTTCCGAACCCGCCGTGGTCGGCGGTGATGATGATGAGCCAATCCTCGTCGTCATATGTATCGCGTGCCTTGACCGCCTCTATAAGCGCGTAGGCGTCGCGCTCGGACGCCTTTATCGCGTCAACGTATTCCGGGGCGTGGTTGCCGAATCCGGCGCTGTGGCCCGTGTGGTCGCAGTGCTCCAGAATACACATGATCACGTCCGCGCCGTCAGCTTTCCCAACCTCCGCCAGTGTCTCCGCAAAGGTTTCTTCGTCGTTCGAGGTCGTTATCCACTTGGCGTCGTATCCCTTTTCCTCGCAGTAGGCGATGTCGTTATTTTTGTAGCTGGAGTTTTCGTCCTTGAAATGTCCGCCCCAGGATACGATGAAAGATGTCTTTTGGACGTGACCCAAATCAAGAAGCTCTGTAAACACCAGCTTTGTTTCGGGATTCTTCGGGATGCCGTTGCCCGTCACGCCATGACCCTTGCCGTCGGCCTCCGCCGCCCATTTGCCGGTGAGCATGGTCGTCCAGCCCGGCGCGGTAGACGTGTCCTGAAAACGGGAGAGCGCGCCGAAATCAAGCAGGCTGTCAGCCCTTTTGCCGCCGGTATACATGTTGTAGATATGACCGCCGTCAGAGAGCAGGGCTTTAACGCCGGCGCCCTCCATGTTTATGGTGTTCACCAGCGCGTCGGCCCTCGCGCCGTCGTAGCCGATGATCAGGCATTTGGGCGTTTTGCGCAGGACGACGGTTTCCCCGGATACTTCGGTCATGAAGTGCCCGAGTACAATGTTGTGAACAGCGGTTTGCGGATAGGAATCTTTCACGGTGTTTTCAAAGATCCCCATGCCGTCGAGCGCTTTGGGGTAGTCGTTGATCTCCGCCAGCGCTCCCGTGCTGAAAAGCACCGTAAGGAACAGGACCACGCTTTCCAGGATGGCCGCCGCGCGGCGTATGGATTCGGGCAGATTGATAAATGACATAATGTATACCTCCTAATTTAGATTTAGACTGTAGATTTTAGAACCTGTATTCATATGGAGGTGCGCAATGCGCAAAATTGTAGGGCGCGGCGATCCAACGCGCCGTTCTTTTAAATAACCCCTCCGGCGCTACGCGCCATCTCCCTTTGCAGGAGAGGCAGTGGTTGCCGGCCGCTCAAGCTTTCCCTACAAGGGGACGTGGCACGCAGTGCCGGAGAGGTTTGAAAATTCAAAGTCAATATAAAAGTCTAAAAGAGATTAAAAGAACAAAACTTTCGTTTCCACCCGTTCATAATTCGCGGCAACTTCCCCGAAAGTCGCGACCTGTGTGCCGGCTTTCGCCACGGTGATCGAGCCTGCGGCTGTCATGAGCTTCGCCGTCTCGGTCAGCGGATATTTTTTCTTCATGGCGTAGATCAGCGTACCGACCATAGCGTCCCCCGCTCCTGCCGCCGATTTCACCTGCACGGGAAGAGACTTGGTCCGCACGACAAGCTCGTCGCGCACGAAAACGGCTCCCTCCCCGCCAAGCGAAACCACGACCATCTCCACTCCGCCATCGGCTATCTTTCTTGCTTCGGCGATAATTTCGTCTATATCGCGCAGTTCGCGCCCGACTATCCGTTCAAACTCCGGCCGGTTCGGCTTTATGGCAAACGGGCAGGCCTCCAGGCCGCGCCGCATCTTTTCGCCGTCAGCGTCCAAAATGACTTTCACGCCATAGCTTTTAGCCAGCTTCGTCAACTCGTGATACACGGCATCGCCGATATCGCTCGGAACGCTGCCTGAGAGTACAAGCACATCGCAGTGCGGCAGCATGGAGATCAGCATACTTCTGAATTTATCGTAAGCGTTCCCCACATTGGCGCCCGGCGCGTTGATCTCCGTCATAAGACCCTTACTCTGATCAAAAATCTTGAAATTTGTCCGGGTTTCGCCCAAAGTGAAAACAAAGCGGCTTTCGATCCCCTCTGTCTGGAGGTTCCTTTCGATATACCGTCCTTTTTCGCCCGCCAAAATCCCCGTCGCGACGGACGGTATCCCAAAGCTGCGCAGGATCTTTGAGACATTTATCCCTTTTCCTCCGACATCGCGCCGTATTTCCTCCGCCCTGTTCGTTTCGCCGAGACACAGTTCCTGAAGCTCGACAGTTTCGTCGATACAGGGGTTGAGTGTTACCGTAATTACGTTCATCGTATTATTCATGCTCCCGTGCGTTATAATTCTAAAACATTATAACACAGGCATATTCAAATTTAATTATTTTTTGCATTTTTCAAAATTTTTTTGCTTGACAAAACATAAGATATGCGTTATACTATGGCATAAGGCACGGGTAATTTTTTTACGCGAAGTTGTGCCCTTTCAGAAAAAATGATAATGATTTGTTGCCATGGAGAAGTACTCAAGTTGGTGACGAGGCGCCCCTGCTAAGGGCGTAGGTCGGGAAACCGGCGCGAGAGTTCGAGTCTCTCCTTCTCCGCCACAGAGATAACCCTAAATTGATAAACGAACAGTTTTCAATTTAGGGTTTTCCTTATGCCCCGAAAACCGCAGTGTGTCAAGGAAAACGGCGCACCCTCCGTTAAAAGATAGGCTTGCGTATGGAGCCTCAAAATCGCTCGAAAACAGAAAACTACGAAAAAATGCCGAAAACAGGGGTATCTTTTAACGGCTGCACCCGAAAAATCAGCCATGCACCCTAAATCCCGAAAAGCCGTTAAAATTTAGATTTTAGCAAAAAAAAGAACAGCCTGCCACATCAGCAAACTGTTCATAAAAATATATATTAACCCTCGACCTCAGTCCCGTCCAAGAAGCGGAATATCAGTCTGCCGTCGGTTGTCACCGTCACCCTGTCGACGGAAACCGTCCAGAGCTTTTCGTCAAACTCTGTGAGCGCCTCCGGGCTTTTTTCAAGGTTTCGAATGAAGGTTTCCAGTATCCGCCCCTTGTGCTGGCGGCGGCGTTTTTCGACTTCCAGCGATTCAATCCGCTCCATGGTGGCGCGCTGGCGGTTGAGGTAGCCGTTGTTGCGCTCGTTGAATTCCTCTTGATTTTGAGCAGTTCGGGCGTTCTCATAAATGGCCTTGCGGGATAATTCCGCCGCCACCTCCGCCTCGCGCTCCAGTTCAGCAATCTCTTTATTGATTGCCTTGCAATCACAGATGAGGGTTTTGGCATCCTTGCAGTCGGCGATGAGCGTCTCTTTGTTGCCCGCCATATGATTCCAAACCGTCAGAAACCGCGTCTTGATGTCTTCCTCGGTGACATGGGGCGTTGTGCAGCGGACGTCGCCCTTGTATTTATCGTTGCATCTCCAAATGACGCGGCGGTACTTGGTATTACTCCCCCAAACCTTGCTGCCAAAATATCCGTTGCAACAGGAGCAGACTATTCTCGTTGAGAAGGGGCTGTGGCAGCCCATAGGCCTGCCGAGGGCGTTCCGCCGCTCCAGTTCGGCTTGAACGGTCTCCCATTCATCCACCGAAATAATCGCCGGATGGCTGCCCTCGACCCAAAACTGCGGTATCTCGCCTTCGTTTTTCTTGCGGGATTTTGTTAAAAAATCCACCGTAAAACCCTTCTGCAATAAGGCATTCCCGGCATATTTCTCTTGGCTCAAAATAGAGCGGATGACCGAGGTCTGCCAGACCTCCTTGCCGCCCGGCGTGGGTATGCCAAGATTTGTTAAATACCGTCCAATCGCCGAGGGCGTTTTCCCCTCAATGAAAAGCCTGTATATCAGTCGGACGATTTGAGCCTCGTCCTCATTGATTACCGGCTTGCCGTCCTCGCCTTTGTCGTAACCGAGGAATTGACCGAAAGCCATGGTCACCTTGCCGTCGGCGAAACGCCGCCGCTGACCCCATGTGGTGTTTTCGGATATGTTTCTGGACTCTTCCTGCGCCAGGCTCGACATTATAGTTATCAGCAGTTCGCCCTTGCCGTCAAAGGTATATATCCCTTCCTTCTCAAAAAAAATCTCGACGCCTTTTTCCTTGAGGGCGCGGACGGTTTGGAGGGAATCTATCGTGTTCCTCGCAAAGCGGCTCACACTTTTCGTAATAATCAAATCCAGCTTCCCGTCAAGGGCGTCGGCGACCATTTGCTTAAAGCCCTCCCGCTTTGCTGTGGATGTGGCCGATATGCCCTCGTCCGAGTACAGGCCGCAGTATATCCAATCGGAGCGGCTTTGTATGTAATCGGTATAATACTTGACCTGAGCCTCAAAGCTGGATTCCTGCTCTTCTTTGTCCGTAGAGACCCTTGCGTATCCGGCTGTCCGCCGTTTGACGGCGTAATTTGCCGCTTGCCCGGCAGAGGCATAGAGCGTCTTTTTCGCCGGTATCATTTTTACGTTAGCCATTGTACGTCCCGCCTTTCTTTGCGCGTTCAGCGGCTTGTTGTTTCATCTCATCCGTCCAGCTTTCGCTGCGGGAGCGGTGCCGCCATTCGGTTTCATGCCGTGCGCCGTCTTTTAATATAAAGGTAAGGCGGAAGCGGTCAGGTACGAGAATTTCGGCGATATTATCAAGCCCGCCAATCGCCGCCGTTTTTTCTAAAAGAACATCTTCGGGTATCTGCTGGCTGGCGCAGGCGGATTTGCCGAGGGTGTTGTATGTTTCGCAAATCCATACAATTTTTTCATATTTGCTGCCCGCGTTGGCGTGTTTGCGGCGGTAAGCAGCTCCGCAAATTCCGCATTTTATCAATCCCGTAAACGGATAAGGCGTCGGCGGGGCTTTGGCTTTAGGCCGGTAATTCGCCGCCCGCCGCGCAATCTCAGTTTGAACCGCCTCAAAGGGTTGTTGTCGCTTGGGTCACTAAGCTGGCCCCCAGCAATAGAAATAAGCTCTTTTTATTTGTTGTCATTTTTTGCGCCCTCCTCAGTTATATTAAATCCTTTGACAATCAGCCACACCGCCATAACCATTATACGGTGGAGCCGGGCATTTACGCCATTGGCAAGCCGGACAAAAACGCTCCTGTTTTAGTGAGCGCGAATTATAAATTGACCTTTGACAGTTTACGGAAGGAATTATCCAGCGTGGATTGCTGGCTTTTGATACTTGATACCAAAGGCGTGAATGTGTGGTGCGCGGCAGGTAAAGGCACATTCGGAACGGATGAATTGGTAAACCGCATTGAAGCGGTGGAACTTTCAAAAATTGTGGCTCACAAAAAACTGATTCTGCCACAGCTTGGCGCGTCCGGCATCAGTGGTTATGAAGTTACAAAGCGCACTGGGTTTTCCGTTGTTTTTGGCCCCGTTCGTGCGAAGGACATTAAATCGTTTTTACAAGCTGGTGACAAGGCAACGGATGAAATGCGAACCGTCAAATTTACTATGTGTGACAGGCTTATATTAACACCGATTGAAATTGTCCCCGCCGCCCGAAAAACCCTTTATGTTTTTGGCTTGATGTTCTTGTTGAATTTATTTGTGCCAAAACCGTTCGGGCTTTATGATTTTATTGCGTATGCGGGAATGATACTGGTCGGAACGGTAGTAACGCCCATTCTGCTGCCCTTCATCCCCGGTCGCGCCTTTGCGTTCAAGGGTGCGTTGTTGGGCTTGATATGGGCGGGCTTTGCCGTATGGTGCTTTGAAGTCTGTTAT
>Ga0123353_10000362_pt1 | contig 55430 bp, 57 predicted proteins | sample TergutLab28metaG_3_FD_92763 | JGI IMG/M metagenome (GOLD analysis project Ga0123353, IMG submission 92763) | Labiotermes labralis P3 segment gut microbial communities from Petit-Saut dam, French Guiana - Lab288 P3 | ecosystem: Host-associated > Arthropoda: Insects > Digestive system > Gut ... | reverse complement strand
TCTAATATATTAGACAACTTGATTTTCTGCCGTTTTTATGGTTGTCTGCCATAGTAGACAGTCAAAACCGGAAACTGAAAATTGGGAGTTTCTGAGATTGTTCTAATAACTTAACAGTTCCCCCAAATAATGTAGGGGCAAATATTATTTGCCCTTGTGATTGTTTGACTTGTCTTCCTTTTTGTGATATAATGGCGTCGCTTGCCGCTCCCGTCCCGGGGGCGGTTTTTTATGCATAAAAAGGAAAAAATATGAATACAAGAATCGCATACACTGCGAATGGCGAAATACAACAATTCCATTTCGCGTTCAACGTATGGCGCGCCGGCGATGTGCGCGTCCATAAAAACGGCCTCTCCGTCCCGGCGTCCGAATATGAAATCATGCTTCCCGAATTGCCGGAAAATCCAACTTTCGGACACAGCGGCGGAAGCGTCACGTTTATCGAAGCCCCCGCCAAAGGCGATACGATTACCATATTTCGCGAACTTTCGGCGTCGCGCATTGTGTCGTATCAACCGGCCGCGGCAATAGACCCAAGCGTTCTTAACATGGACCTTAATTATATGATGGAAGCCTTGCGCGACATCGCCGACAAGATTTCTTGATTTTTCCGGAATCCTTGTTAACATTCGGCCGTTATGCCAAGACAAATTATAAAATCTGGACAGGTTTCGGAAAACCGCAAAGCGCGGTTCAATTATGCTATTGAAGACTCCATCGAAGCGGGCGTAAGTTTGACGGGCGCCGAAGTGAAGTCTTTGCGTTACGGCATGGTCAACATATCCGACGGGTTTGTTCAGCATCGCGGCGGGAATCTGATTCTGTCCAATGTCGCCATCATGGCGCTTCCGACCGCGAACAAAGCCGTGCGGTTCGATGAACGCCGGTATCGCCAATTATTGCTTCACAAATCGCAAATCAAACGGCTTGTCGGCAAACTTGCCGAAAAAGGCGCGACCATCGTGCCGCTTAAAATGTATTTCAACAACCGCGGGCGGTTGAAAGTACTGCTTGGCGTCGGACATGGAAAGCAACAGCGCGACAAACGCCAGACGATAAAAAAACGCGAATGGGAAAGGGAAAAAGGAAGAGTGTTAAAGAAAAAATGATTTGTGGGTCGTGGCTGGTACGGCTGTCTAATATATTAGACAATCATTAATTAACGCATGAAATAAAGGTTGTCCACTATAGTGGACAACCTTTAATTACGAGTCCCCAACCACCAGCCACCATTATTTCACCATCGGAAACAGTACGGTATCCCGCAGGCTTGGCAAGTCGAATATAAAACTGGCCAATCTGTCAAGGCCGATACCCACGCCGGATTGCGGCGGCATGCCGTGCTCCATCGCTTTTACAAAATCCGTATCCGGACGGAACGCTTCTTCATCACCTGCGGACATGTTTCGCGCCTGTTCTTCGAATGCTTCCATCTGTTGTATCGGATTCACAAGTTCCGAATAACCCTTGCAAAGCTCCGCGCCATCTACCAGCAGTTGAAACATATCGATGCGCCGTTCGTCTTCATCATTCCTGCGCGCAAGCGGCACCATGTACGCCGGATAGTTGTACAGGAACGTCGGCTGGATTATATTCGGGCGAATTTTCCGTTTGTAAACAAAATCGACCAGTGTCGGCACCGATACATACGGTTCCAATTCGTCTGCGGTGAACATTTTGTCCTTTATTAATTGCGCGCGAAGCGCATCCGCACAGTCGAATTCCAACACGTTGCACCCGAACAGCTCGTTCATCTTTGCGGTATAATCAAGCATGTCGTGCTTGCTGAAATCCATCATTGTTCCTTGGTATTCAATCTGTAACGTTCCACGGGATTCGCGTATCAAATGCTGTATCAATTCCCACGTGAATTTCATATTGTCGCGAAAATCCCAATACGCGGCGTACCATTCAATCATCGTGAATTCTTGAAGGTGCATCGGGCTCATCCCTTCGTTTCTGAAATCTTTTGCGATTTCAAACACGCGGTCAAATCCGGCGGCGATGGCAAGCTTCAACGGCAATTCCGGTGAAATGCGCAACTGGAAATCCGTATCCAAAGCATCGTGGTGCGTCGTGAACGGCTTTGCCGCCGCGCCGGATGCGACGCTTTGCAATATTGGCGTTTCGATCTCCAAAAAGTTGTGGCCGGTCATAAAATCGCGTAAATTTTTGGTCATGCGAAATCGACCAATCAAAGCATCGCGCGAATCTTTATTGGCGATGATATCCAGGTAACGCTGGCGATATCTTGTTTCAGTATCGGTAAGGCCGTGATATTTTTCCGGCAGCGGACGCAAAGCCTTTGCCAATACGATGACTTCCGTGCCCTTGACGGTCAATTCGCCCGCGCTTGTGGTATACAGTTCGCCCGCAACACCGATAAAATCACCCATGTCCAAGTTGGTTTTCAAGAACTTGAACTGTTCTTCGCCGATGTCGGCAAGCGACAGTGAGAATTGGATTTCGCCGTCCATGTCGTAAATGCGGCCGAACATAAGCTTACCCAACCAGCGAAGCGCGATAACGCGACCCGGCAAACGCACAGCGGTTCCGTCTTTCAATCCGCGCGCTTCAGCGATTGTGGATGTGCGTTCGTATTTGTCTTTCCATACGACACCATCGCGCGCGCGAATATTTTCCATTTTTTGCAGCCGTGCCTCTAATTCGTTCGTCGATATGGCGGTTGTCTGTTCTGGCATTTTAATACTCCTTTGCATTATTTTTAATTCAACGTCCCGTGTTCATCATGTCGGCCGCGCGTTTTTTACATTCCTGGCACTTGCGGATTTCAAAATGAAAATCGTCGTTTGCGAATTGTTTGTCCGCGCGTTTTCTCGGCTCTGCACAGTTTTCGCAACGCGCGGTGTATGAAGTGCAGCCCGTGCATTTACAGCCTTCGGCCGGCGGGACCACGTGGCAGCCGTGATATCCGCACATTACAAGTTCGGGTGTTTTTACTGTCATTTCATTTCCTTTATTAAAAAACGGACGCCAAAAGCGCCCGCGAAATTTTCGTGGCGCGTTCTATTTGAATTTTTTTGATACCATAAGCATTTGTGTTCCCTTGTATCGGCCCGGCCTTCGCCCTTTGGGCTTCGGCGGGCACTACTTCGCCTCTCATCCAACTTCGCCAAGGCTTCGTTGGACTCTGCCACTCCGCATTTCGTGCGGCGAAGCCACACGAAGCGTCGCAGACGCGAAGTGTGGTGCGAGCAAAGGGGCTCGAACCCTCGACCTCAACCTTGGCAAGGTTGCGCTCTAGCCAACTGAGCTACGCTCGCACGGGTCTGATTTTGGCATATATTTTTGCCGAAATCAAGTTTTATTTGTTACTGGTGGCTGGTGCTGGTGATTCGTCGCCTGTGCTGGTGGTCCGTAATCAGTTAAAAGTTGTCCACTATAGTGGACAACAATGGGGACGTATGCTTTGCGCCCCTACGAGCCACCAACACCAGCCACGAATCACCAGGCACCAACCACCTTATATCCACGACCACGGTTGGAAAACTTTAAGAAGCATCAAGGCCGTACGCTTGTCGGCGTACGTATGGCCGCAACGCGGGCAGACAAGGAACGGTTTCAACAATTTCCTTACCTTGCCCAAAACCATAAACCAAACAAGCAACGCCACACCCCACGCCGCAAACACAAGACCCCACGCGACATATCCGAAATATCTGTCGACCATGCCGGTCAGACTTTGTATCGCGGACAGGTTCGAGCGTTCCAAATCGGCGTAAATCTTGTTCGTAACCGGCCATGTCGACGGGCGCCACGGCATCACATGCCGGATGCCGTAATCGGTAAGCATCGTCGTGCCAAGCCCGGTATGCTGGTCCAGAATTGCTTTAAGCTGTTCATCAATCGCGCGGTCGATTTCCGTTTGCGCGATGCGGGTCAAATCGCCCTTTACCCGGTCAAGCTGTTTGTTGATGATTTGCGCCTGGTCGTCGACTTTGGCGACCGCTCCGGCCGCCGCGTCGACTGCCCTGTCCGCCGCGCCGACATTCACGCCGACCCGCCCCGCGATGCCGGTAATGCGGCCGGCGGTTGCTGTCGCCTGCTGTGCCTGGGCCGTTGCCTGTTCCACGCGGGCGACGCCGGTTTCGGCGATTTTTACCTTATCAATCGCGACCGCGATGGGTTTTTCCAGATTGATATTCCGCGCCGCAAGGCGAAGCAGTTTTTCATATTGTTCATTTATATTGCGCTGTAAATCAAAGAACATCGACACGACGATGGATTTTTTAATCTGCGTGCCGTACACGTCTTTCACATGCAACGGCGCCCAATAAGCAAACCCAAGCCACAGGATGGATATGATAAGAAATACTATCTTTACTTTTTTTACCCAGCTGGTTTTCTTCGCGACGGTTTTCGCGCCGCCCATGTCGATTACTTCGATTTGTTTTTTTGCCATGTGCGCTCCTTTTACTTTACAGGATATTATTCTTTTGTTTCGTACTTTGCAATGAGTTCTTTTTTGAATTTTTGGAATTCGCCGGCTTCGATTGAATTGCGGATTTGCCGCATCAAATCTTGATAGAACCACAAATTATGCTGAGTCAACAATGTCGCGCCAAGGATTTCATCGCATTTTACAAGGTGATGGATATACGCGCGGGACAATCCGCCGCCGCACGCCGGACATCCGCATTCGGAATCAAGCGGCGACGGGTCGTCTTTGTGGCGCGCGTTCCGCATGTTAAGCGTGCCGTGTCTTGTAAAAGCCTGTGCCGTTCGGCCCGCGCGCGTCGGCATGACGCAATCGAACATATCGATACCGCGTTCGACCGCGCCGATAATGTCAAGCGGTGTCCCAACGCCCATAAGATAGCGCGGCCGGTTGACCGGCAACAGCGGGCAAGTGTGCGACAGGACGCCAAACATGACATCTTGCGGTTCGCCGACGGCAAGCCCGCCGACGGCATACCCGTCGAATCCGATGTCAATCAATGCGGCCGCGGACTTTACGCGAAGGTCTTTATAGTCGGCGCCCTGTACAATTCCGAAAATCCCGTATCCGGGGCGGTCGATGAACGCGTCTTTTGACCGCCGCGCCCAACGGGTCACCATATCTATATTTCTTTGCACTACTTCGCGCGCCGCGGGCAGTTTCAAACATTCGTCAAGGACCATCGTTATATTGGAATCCAATTGATGTTGAATCTGCACAGATTTTTCCGGTGTAAGAAAATGCCGCGCGCCGCCGTCGATATGCGATGTGAAATGCGCGCCCTCTTCCGTAATTTTGGCAAGCGATGAAAGCGACATGACTTGGAAGCCGCCGCTGTCGGTCAATATCGGGCCGCGCCATCCGGTGAATTTATGAAGTCCGCCCATCTGTTCCACCAAATCGCCGCCCGGGCGCAGCATAAGATGATAAGTGTTGCCAAGGATGACTTCGGTCCCCGTCGCCGCCACCTGCTCCATTGTAAGCGCTTTAACCGTTGCCGCCGTTCCGACCGCCATAAATGCCGGCGTCTGGAACGTTCCGTGCGCGGTTTCGACCGACCCGCGGCGAGCGCCACCATCCGATGTGATAAGGTTGAATTTAATTGCCATAACCCGGCGATTATAAATTATTATTGGACAATGTCACGGAAAATTTCCGCAGGCACCGTGCCGCCGGTCACGCGGTCCATCGGTGTAAAGTTATCGTTGCCAACCCAAACGCCAAGCGTCAAATCATTCGTCGCGCCGACAAACCACGCGTCGCGGAAATCATTGCTTGTTCCCGTTTTGCCGCCAATCGTATTCTGCGTGCGGGCGCGCGCGCCGGTGCTTCCGGGCCTTACCGCTTCGGCAAGCATTGCCGTCATATACGCGACCGTTTGAGGTTGCAACAACTTCTGTGGTTTGTCGACATCCCGCCTGAATACAGTTTGTCCCTGTGGCGTCGTTATCCTTTCAATCGCATACGGCCGCACCGATACACCGTCGTTCCAAATCACATTGTACATTGTCGTCAAATCCAAAAGTGTCATTTCAGACGCGCCAAGCACCGTCGAATATTCGCGCTTTAATCGCGCCCCGATGCCAAGCCGCCCCGCCATACGCAAAACATTGGCAAGCCCGTATCGTTCCGTAAGCCGCAGCGGCACGGAATTAACCGACCGGTTGAATGCGACCGCAAGAGTGATGTCGCCGTAATACCTTTCGTTGAAATTCCGCGGATTATAATCGCCAATCGCGAACGGCGCGTCATGGACCATCGTCGACGGAGTCAGTCCCGCCTCAAGCGCGACAAGATACACCACCGGTTTGAAAGTCGACCCCGGTTGGCGCATGGCCGTCGTCCGATTAAACTGGCTCACCTGGTAATCAATTCCGCCGACCATGACGCGAAGCGCACCGTCGCGCGACATGGCAAGGACCGCGCCATTGCCGACATCGCGGTCCCGCGCGTCCATAATCCGCCGGCGCATCACGTTGGCCGCGCGTTCGTGCAAATCCGAATCAAGCGTGGTCCAGACAATCAAATCGGATTCTATGTTTTCGCCAAGGCGGGATGTCACTTCGTCCATTACGAAATTCGTCCAGTACCGGAAAACATTGGTATCGGCCGGCGGCGTCACGGCGAACAATTGCGTTGCGGCTTCGCGCGCTTGGTATATCGTGATGAATTCCTGTCGCACCATTTCGACAAGGATGACGCGCGCGCGCGCGATATTTCTTTCGGGGTGGCGCACCGGACTGAACGTCGTCGGAGCCTTTAACATGGCGGCAATCTGGGCGGATTCGGCGATGGTCAATTCCGTCGCGGGCTTTTGAAACAATTCGCGCGCCGCAACGTCGATTCCGCGCATTCCGCGGACAAGCGACACGCGGTTCATATACAGTTCCAAAATCTGATTCTTGGTAAAACGGTTTTCAAGCCAGAATGCAAGTATAAGCTCTTGCACTTTTCTTTTCACCGTGCGGCTTCGGGTAAGGAATATATTCTTCGCCGTCTGCTGGGTGATTGTCGACCCGCCTTCCACGACGCGGCGCGCGCGGATATTGGCGACCATAGAACGCGTAAGTCCGCGGAAATCAATCGCATTGTGTTCGAAAAATCTCTTGTCCTCTATTGCGATTATCGCCTGCCATACATGGGGCGGAAGAGTATCCATGGACACGGGCGTGCCCATGATTCTGTTCGCGCTTCGAATTTCAAAACCATCCCTGTCCACGAACGTAATGGTCGGAAGGCGCGTTTCGCGCAGCATGGAGTCAAGCGACGGCATCTGTAAAAACGCGACAAGAACATAAACCGAAACCGCGGCAGCACCCACAAGACCAAAAGTCAGCATCAGGCCGAAAAGCCGCCATTTCAATGAAATTGATTTTTTTTCTTCTTTCTTCGCCATGCGGATATTATAGCATAAAAACTGACAGCTAACAACTATTTGAGTTCGCTTCGCTCACGGCTATATTTGTTTTTGCTTTTTACAGTTGTTAGTTGTTTTTCGAACTCTTCCTCGTCCCACACCGTCACGCCAAGTTTTTCCGCAGTGGCAAGTTTTGAACCGGCGTCCGCGCCAGCGATTAATATGTCTGTTTTCGCGCTTACGCTTCCTTGAACCTTTGCGCCAAGGTTTTCAAGGATTTCCGCCGCCTGTTCGCGGGTGTATTTGGAAAGCGTGCCGGTAAGAACGATTTTTTTGTTCGCAAAGCGTAAGGCATGAGGCGCAAGGGGCGGCGGGTTGATTATCGTCAGATGCGTCAACAATTCGTCCAAAGCGCGCTTCGTATGTTCGTCTGCGAAAAATTTTGTAATCTCGTTCGCCATGATTTCGCCAATGCCGTCAAGCTTTACAAGGCGCGGCGCATCCGCGGCGCGAAGGTTTTCAATCGACCCGAATTCGCGCGCCAATATCTTTGCGGTGGCGTCGCCAACCTCTGGAATTCCAATCGCGAACAAAAGCCTGTGAAGGTCTATCGTGCTTCGCAATTTTATCGCCGCGTCAAGATTCGCAACCGACCGGTCTCCAAAACCCTCCATCCGTCTTATGGTTTCGCCACGAGCCAAGATTAATGTCCAGATGTCCGCGGGTGTTTTAAGCCAGCCAAGTTCGACGAATTTTTCAATCTGTTTTTCGCCAAGGCCTTCGATATCAAACCCTTTGCGCGATGCGAAATGTACCAATTCAGATGCAATCATCGCGGGACAGGACAAAGTATTGATACAACGCCGCGCCACTTTTCCGGAATCCTGCGCAACAGTGCCGCCGCAGACCGGGCACGCGGTCGGAAAATTATACGGTTCGCTGTGGGCGCTGTGTTCAAGCGATTCCACGACTTGCGGAATAACGTCGCCCGCGCGCTGTACGACGACTTTGTCGCCGACGCGAAAATTCTTGCGCTCTATTTCATCCGCGTTATGAAGCGTCGCGCGCTGTACGACAACGCCGCCGATGTTAATCGGTTCAAGCTCTGCGACCGGGGTAAGCACTCCTGTGCGCCCGACCTGTATCGTTATGCTTTTGATATGCGTAATTGCGCGCGCGGCGGGGAATTTGTACGCGACTTTCCATCTTGGGCTTTGCGCGGTAGAGCCAAGTTTCTCCTGGACCGCTATGTCATTGACTTTGCACACCATGCCGTCTATGTCGAACGGGATTTCGGAACGGATGTTTTCGATATGTTTGTGGAATGCTTGGATTTCTTCAATCGAATGGCACATTCGGCACCATTTGCGCGTAGTATGAAATCCCCACGATTCAAGACGGTCAAAAAATTCGCTTTGCGTTTTCCAATCGCGGTCCGATGCTTCGCCGTACGTATATGCGAACGCGCGAAGGTTGCGCGATGCGGTGACGCTTGAATCAAGTTGGCGCAGACTGCCCGCCGCGGCGTTGCGAGGATTTGCGAACACTTTGCCGCCGGATTGTTCCGCCCGCGTGTTCAGCGCCAAAAAATCCGCGCGGGACAGATAAACCTCGCCGCGGATTTCCAAGACGGAAGGCGCAAGGCGCAAGGCGCAAGGCGAATTCAGCACCTGTGGTATATCCGCGATTGTTTTTATGTTTTCCGTAATATCTTCGCCCGTCGTGCCGTCGCCGCGGGTAAGCGCGCGGACCAGAACGCCGTCTTCGTACCGCGCCGAAAACGACAGTCCGTCGATTTTCGGCTCTACCCAGATTTCGTCGTTCCGGATGCGTCTCAGCCAATCGGCGACGGATGCTTCCGAAAAGACGTCCTGAATCGAAATCATCGGAATGCTGTGCCGGAATGTCTTGAAGTCTTTTGATACCGCGGCGCCCACCTTCGCCAAGGCTACGGTGGGCAAGCCCACATATTCGGATTCCAACGCCCGCGCGCGTGCCTTTGCCGCGTCATATGTCGCGTCGTCCACAAGCGGCGCGGCGTCCGCATGATACGCCGCATCCCATTCGGCAAGCTGTTTGATAAGCGCGGCGTGTTCGGTTTTTATAAATAAATCTGCGTGTTTCATCGTTATCCGTTATCCGTGGTCCGTAATTGAATTATAGACAAGAAAACAAAAAACAAAAGCTTAAATTTTAAGATTGAATTCAAATCAAATATTGTTATAATCCCCGCCACTGACACAAAAGAAAGGACAAAACATGGCATATATTCTTGCGCTGAACTGTGGCAGCAGTTCACTTAAATATCAAGTTTTCGACGCGGATTCCAAATCAGTAAAAGTATCCGGCACGGTTGAAAAAATCGGCGAATCCGATTCTTTTATCACACAAAAACAGGCGGACGGAACAAAAGAAAAGAAAGAAGTTCCAATGCACAACCATAACGAAGCGCTTGGCATCGTTATGACCATGCTGCGCGATGCGTCAATCGACCTTAACGACATCACGGCGGTCGGACACCGCGTCGTGCACGGCGGCGACAAGTTCAATTGTTCCGCCGAAATCACAGACGAAGTAATCCGGACCATTGAAGAATTGTCGCCGCTTGCGCCGCTTCATAATCCCGCGAACCTTATGGGTATTGTCGTTGCAAAGCAATTGTTGCCCAATGCGCGCCAAGTCGCCGTATTCGACACCGCATTCCACCAAACGATGCCGGATTACGCGTACCGTTATGCCGTCCCGGCGGCGTGGTACCGCGAACTTGGCGTCCGGCGTTACGGATTCCACGGCACGTCGCATTTGTACGTATCCAAACGCGCGGCGAAAATGCTTGGCAAGCCGGCAAACGAAGTCAACCTTATCACCCTTCATATCGGGTCCGGCGCGTCGGCGGCCGCCATTCGCGGCGGAAAATCCATCGACACGTCCATGGGGCTTACCCCGCTGTCCGGATTGACCATGAGCACCCGCGCCGGCGATATAGACGCAGGCATCATATTCTATGTCATGGACCGCCTTGGCATCACCGCGAAACAGGTTGAGACACACCTTAACAAACAATCGGGGATTTTGGGCCTGTCCGAAGGCCACATCGACCATCGCGATGTTTGGAACAATATGGCGAACAACGATTGCTGCCGCCTTGCTTTGGATGTGGAAGCCAACAATATCAAAAAATACATCGGCGGCTTTATGGCGGAACTTGGCCGCGTCGATGCGATTGTATTCACGGCGGGCGTCGGCGAAAACGACGAACGGGTGCGCGCATTGGTGTGCGACGGGTTGGATGAATTGGGCATAAAGCTTGACAATGATGCCAACAACGGTGCGCTGTCGCGCATTGGCGCGGGCGAAAGCGTCATATCCGCGCCGGATTCAAAGGTAAAGGTCTTCATGATTCCGACGAACGAAGAACTTGTTATCGTCGAAGATACTCTTGCCATCGCGAACGGGACCTATGACCCGAATCATTTGGAAATGGGGTACAGTTTTAAGTAAAAGCCATCAATCGTGGGGGCGCAAACCCGGACCCCGACGCAATCAAAGATTGCGGTGGGCGCCCCTATTAAAATACTTGCAAAATACAAATATTTCCTTATAATCTCTTTTGTCAACTATAAAATGGACAATAGAGATGAACAAAAACAGATATGCTTTTGATTTGGATACACAATTGGCGGAAGTGTTGCTCTTGGTCCCGCGGTGTGTAAAACGCGCCACGTATGACAAACGGGCCATATCAAAGATGCCCTCTGCGGACAGGCCGGACGCATGGGCGGAACGGTTCTTGGCAGCAATCTGGATATTAAAAACAGCCCAGACGGGGAAACGTTTTCGCAACTTGGAAGACGTCGCCGCTTGCGACGCGGTGAAGTATAAAGAGCTTAAAGACCTTGTCTGTGACATTCAAAAAATAAAGCCTAATATAAACGTGCGCCTGGTCTATGGGAAAATGGTGCCAGAGCACCGGTCATTTGACCCGGAAATTCGCGCCGCCGTGTTGCCGATACTTTGTGAAAATTATGTCACAAAAACGGGCGGAACGGCAAAATTCGGACGTTCCAACGAACGCATCTTAATCGCGATAAAACAGCTGTCCGAAGATGTGAAATATCCGAACACGTTAAAGCTTTTCGAGGCGATGAAAGCCGTATGCCCAGATTTGGACGTTTCGTACGAGACATTTTACGGGCGGATTTCGGAAAGCAATAATCGGTTCAGCAAGGAAATATTCAATGAATATAAAAAACGCATATCTGATGGGCGCAAGGTTAACCGGGCGGAAAACACGAAAAGCGAAAACGAACGCATCCTTGTTATGCTTTCAGAAATAGAAAATTCGGGCATTGTGTATTCAACCAAACGCCAGATTAATTTGAAAGCCACGGATGCCCTTGGCATCAGTTGGGGCAAATTCTGGAATCGCGTCACACCCGGACAGCCCCTGTTCTGCCCGGAAGCTTTTGACATATATCAACGAATATTGGAAAAGAAACGCTAACAGCCGGCGAAAGCCGGTTTTTTATATCGCCGTATTTTTCATTGGATTAATTAACTTTTTGTGCTTTAATAACAGCGCCCCTGGAAACAAGGGCAAAGGACAAAGTTAGTAGAACGGGTTTAGTCGCCCAGTGATACGATTCTAACAACGTCCCGACTTCGGTCGGGAAGTCGTCGCTATACAACAGGCCGAAAGGTCAAAGGCGACGAAATCATTATCACTTGATTGACTAACTTCCCGACACCTGCTTTCTGGGTGTCTTTTTTGTCTATTTATCAAAAAAAAGGAAGGCGCATGTTAAAATCTCTTGTATCGCGGCTTGTCACCACAGAGCACGACGGCATGTTTTTCAGAAAGCATAAAGTTTTCGGCATATCGTTCAGGACAATCCGGCGGCACAAAGTAAAGCAGATGAATCGACATTCCGAATACCTGTTGTCGAATACAAACTCCTGTTACAAGGTGTTTTCGTCCTTTCGGAAAAAAGGAATCGAAATCAACTGGGAAGCGCCGAAGATATTTGCGGAAAAGCTTTTATGGCTTCAAAAATACTATTTCCGCCGGATGCGGGCGGTAATCAAACCCATAGAAGACAAGGAATCTTTCAAAAAATGGGCGACTAAAAAAGGATTGGGCGAATATGTGCCAAAACTTCTCGGCGCGTATAACAGGCCCGAAGATATTGATTGGGACGGACTTCCCGAACGGTTCGTATTAAAAGCCACCTCCGGGTGCGCCGGACGGCAAGTCATGATTGTGCCCGACAAATCAAAGACGAAAAGAAAAGACGCTATCCGGAAGATGAACAAATGGCGAAATATAAGAGGAAGACCGGAACGATTCATCGTCGAAGAAATGTTGTCGGATTGCGGCGACGGACTTACCGATTATAAATTCTTTTGTCTTAACGGGCGGGTCGAATTCATACTGTCATACGCGCGGGCGGGCACTTCCGTTAATGTAGCCGACAAGACTATGGCCGCGTTTGACAAACGCTGGGGGAAATTGCCGTGCATCGTTCATGTGGACAAATACATACCGTACGGAGATATACCAAAACCGAAAAATCTGGACGAAATGGTCCGCCTTGCGGAAAAAATATCCGCGGAATTCCCGTTTGTCCGCGTTGACATGTATAATGTCGACGGGCGGATTTATATCGGCGAACTTACATTTTCTCCTTCGGCCGGACTTATGAGTTTCGAGCCGGCGGAATATAACACCATATACGGTGATAAATTGAAATTGCCGGAAAAATTGCCGCCGATTTCGGATTAATGGCAATCGGGGCCGTGCGCGTGCGGGATGAACGCCAACGCAAGCGCAAGCGCGAACAGCACAGTTGAAAATATCAAAAGCTTTTTATTGCACTTGCAGCCCGTGAAATAGAAAAACCACGAAACACCGACCGCGAACGCGCCAAAAACCAACAACACGATTCTTAAACCGTGTGGCAATAATCCCGCAAACGGCGACGCGATGCCAAGCACCGCCGCCGCAATCGGCACGCCGCAACAAACCATATGCAGCGCCGCCGTCGCACATATCCCAAGACTTGCAAATTTCGTTTTATCCATTGTCATCATCCTTTGGTATCAAGCCATTCGATTGTTTTCTTTACACCATCCGCGAACGAAGTCTTTGGCGCGTATCCGAAAAGCCGCGCCGCCTTTGTTATATCGCCGATTGTTTTGTCCACGTCGCCCGGCTGCATCGGCATTTGTTTTATTTCCGCTTTTTTGCCCATCGCGTTTTCAATTTCAAAAATCATATCGCGCAGGGTTATCGGCCGCCCGCCGGCAAGGTTGACTATCTCAAACGGAGCCTTGTCGTAATCCATCGCCGCGATAATGCCGGAAAGAATGTCGCCGATATACGTATAGTCGCGCATATTCGACCCGTCGCCGAACATTTCTATCGCCTCGTCCCGGCGGATTTTCTGGGCGAATTTCCGGATTGCCAAATCCGGTCTTTGCCGCGGGCCGTAAACCGTGAAAAAGCGCAAGGCGACCACGGACATACCATACAGCGCGTGATATGTATAGCACAGCTGTTCGCCCGCGCTTTTCGTCATGGCATACGGCGATATGGGTTCGCGCACGTCGATATCTTCGGTGAATTTGTCGGCGGTGCAGTTTCCGTAAACGCTTGACGACGATGCGAAGACCATCTTTTTCACGTCCGCGGCGCGCATGGCCTCCAAGACGTTCATCGTTCCGATGATATTCGTGTTCACGTATGAAATCGGGTCTTCCAAAGACGGACGGACGCCCGCCCGCGCGCCAAGATGCACGACCGAATCAATTTTGTTTTCCGCAAAAACCCGTTGAAGGTCGTGAGGGTTTTCTATATCCCCGGCATAGAGTTTGTAATTCGGCGATTCCGCGGCGGCGGATATGTTTTCGCGTTTTTGCGCCGGGTCGTAATAATTGTTGAAATTGTCAAATGCGACCACGCGAAGCCCGCGCCCAAGCAATTCGTCCGCAAGACTTGACCCGATAAATCCGGCCGCACCTGTGATAAGAATAGTTTTCATTGAATCACGCTCTTTGTTTCATTTTACATCATACATTAAAATAAAAATGCCGCAAGGGCATTTTTATTTTTGGTGGTGGCTTTGGTCGGAATCGAACCGACACTCATTGCTGAACTTGATTTTGAGTCAAGCGCGTCTACCAGTTCCGCCACAAAGCCAGACCCTTGGTGGAGCCGATCGGAGTCGAACCGACGACCTCTACGATGCGAACGTAGCGCTCTACCAGCTGAGCTACGACCCCAGGGACATTATTTCTTTTTCGCCGCGACTTCCGCGGTCTTTTTAACAAGACGCGCAGACCGGTTCGGTTTGCGGACCGTCTTTTTTTCCACCGGTTTTGCCGCAAGTTTTGCGCCGGTTTTCTTGGCAATCGCTTTCTTTATCGCCGCCATTTCGGGCGTCAGGCGCGAAATCGGTTTCGCCATGACATACCCGTCAAGGCCGCCGTGCTTTACCAAAGTGCGAAGACCGGATGTCGTAAGTTTCAACGAAAATTCGCGGCCAAGCGCATCACTTTTGAATTTCAATGTCTGCATATTCGGTTTGAACGTGCGTTTTGTTTTGCGGTTGGAATGCGACACATTGTGTCCGACCTCTGTCTTTTTTCCGGTGACGGTGCATACTTTTGGCATATTGATAATCCTTTATTGACTGGGGCGTATATTATGGCACAAATCGCGAAAAGTCAAGATATTTTGTCAGAATATCGGCATATCGAATATGTTGCCACATTCCACCACCGGCAAGGATTTCATACCCTCTCTCCACGCGACAACTTCTTCAACGCTGCGCTTGTTCTTCCTGCGCGATAAATTTTCGTATTTAGTGCAAAGGTCCTTTCTGTAAAAGGGATAGTGGTGCATATACCATCCCTCGAATACAAAATATTTCGGTATCCGCAACCATGTATGGATGCGGCGCGTGGGGTCGCACCGCGCAACACGGATATTGCCGCCAAACCTTGAAAACCGGTTAATTTTACAAAAGGTTTGAACATAATAATTGTACGCCCCTTTGGATGGGATATACATTTTGTTTGGATTTTCATACAGCATAAGCTTGCAATACGAATGGGTAATTTTCCTTTCCAATATGTACGATTTCAATTTCTCCAACTCGTCCGCTATATAGAATTCGTCGGAATCCATGGACATCAAATAATCACACCCCGCACGCAGTGCGGCTTTCATGCCAATGTTGCGCTTCCTTTTCTGCTCTCTGGCCTTTTTTGATTTTGAATCAATCTTGTATTCCAACACCTCGTCCGCAAGGCCGCGCGCAACAAGGTCGTCCAGTATCGGCTTTATTTCAACCGGCGATTTTTCACCAGACCATGATTCTTCGGAATAAACAATATTGATATAATCGCATACCGGGCGGATGGATTTTAATGAAGCCTCCAACAGTTCAAGCCCGTCCCAAACAGAATAAGTCGCGCCAAATTTATGTTTCTTGGCACAACGGGACTTTATATAACCTAATACTTTGTTGACAAATATGGAGGGGGGGGGGGATATTCATTTGGCTTTCTTTTGATTATTTCCGCCTTGCTTTAAGCGCAAGTTTTGCCGCGCGGACCGAAAGCTTTAACGCGAAATCGCGCACCAATAATTCCGACGGCATGCCGGTTGTTTTTGTCTGACGCTCTAATTCCGTAAGGCGGGCAAGCACGCCGATGATTTCATCTTCGGACCAGAATCGCATCGCGGCGCCGAATTTGTCCGCAACTTTCCAAAACAGTTTCGGCATCCGGCCCGTCGCCACCGCATCAAGCAGTTTCTTGAAATGAAAATCCAGCATCCGGACAAGCATTATCGGTTCCGCTCCGTCGAAAAACACCCGGTCCATCGCCAATTGCGTCGCCGCAATATGACCCGCGGTAAGCGAATATAAAAAATCATCAATCGAAACCGCGCCATTGTCGGGAAGGCATTTCTCAACATCGACAAGCGTGACGGTCTTTGTGTCGTCCACGTAAATGCTTAACTTTTTCAAGAACGAACGCGTGACGCCGCGGTCGCCGCCAAGGCGCGAAAACATGTATTGCATCGCGTCCGGTTCTATTTGTTTTATACCGGCGGCAAACAGGGATTCGCGGATGACTTTGCCAAGCGTCTGTTCGTCGTCCGCATAGCACGGAATCGCGGCAAGATTCTGCGCATCTTCGAACAGCGCGCGCATTCCGCCGCCCGCGCGAAGTTCCGCCGCCGTCACGACAACAAACGCGTCCAGCGATTTATGCGTGACAAGTTCGCGCACAAGCGGCGCGTCGGAATCGCCGACGTTCGCAACCCATACCATGCGCCGGCCGCCAAGAAGCGACGGTGTGCACGCCTCTGCAAACAATGCGTCGGTTTTGTCTTTCAATTCGTTCGCGTCGACAACGAACAGATTCACCGAATCTATTTCCAGTTTATCAATCGCCTTGTCGGCAAGTTCGTCCACCTGGCCCGCGTCGGGACCGTAAATCAGGACCGCCGGCACATTTGCCATCTGGTTGGACAATGCATTATTAAAGTCGGATTCTTTCCATTTCATTGGGTTCTTAACCTTGCGTTTACTCTTGTTTCTATCTTGCGCGCAAGGACTTGAACCGCATTCTGCACGGCGTTGTTATACGATGCCTGGGCCGCGACAAGGTCCGCGACAAAAGTATACGATTCCGACGCGGTATCAAACGCGCTTAGCAATAATTCGCCCGTTTCATTATCGCGCAATTCATACGTCGCGGTCATGCGCACTTCACGCCAAGTCGCGTCGCCGGTGATTTGCAGAGCTTTGAAAATAGTTTCCGGATTCCGCAGATTCACGGTCAAGGCATATCTTGCGCTGATATTATTATCCGTGCCCCACGTGCCGCGAAGCGCGTTCCGCAAATCAATGCCGTTCGTGCCAGAAATCGGCGCGATATAGATGTCGCGAAGCTCGCCCTGTAATTGCCGTCCGGAATCGTACATCGACGTCCAGCCGCAAGCAGTAAGGCACAAGGCACAAGTCATAAGGCATAAAAGTTTTTTCATGTCTATCGGGTCTTTTTTTGTAGTTCGCCGTTTATATAAAGTTTGACTTCCGGACAGCGGGTTTTATAACACCAGCCGCATTGTTTGCAGTTTTTCTGGTCTATGATAATCGTATCGTTATCCTTGTCCGACAGGCCGATGAAAGTATCTTGGATTCTTATCGCTCTATTCAGACAGCCATCCAGCAAAGCGCATCGGCCCGGCCACGTTGAAGTATGCACGCAACCTCCTCTTTCTGGGGTTCTGGAACAGTCAAGTTCGTATTTGACGATTTGTGCGGGTTCTTGTGCTTCTTTCATGGCTGTCATCCTTTGGTTACAAAATTAATCATCCGCCCCGGAACTATGATTGTTTTCACAATGCTTGCCCCGGCCGCGCCGGCGGGCGCAGACGGGCCGCCGGCAAGGTATTTTTCAGCCGCCGCGCGCGCCGCGTCCGTAATTGTTTTTTCATCCGCGTCGGTCGCAATGTATATGGTGCCGCGAAGCTTTCCATTCACCGACACAGACATAGTCACAGACGCGCGCTTCAATTTGCTTTCGTCCGGGACGGGCCACGGTTCGAAAACAAGCATGTCCTTGTTGCCGATTTTCTCCCACATTTCTTCGGTCAAATGCGGCGCGAATGGGTTCAAAACCTGCAACAGAATTTCGTAAGCCCGGCGCGGCATCCCGCCGGAGAACGCGTTGATATATTCCATCATCGCGCTTATGCCCGTATTGAATTGCATGTTTTCGATGCGCGAAGTCATCTTTGCAATCAAGTCGTTGACCAAAAATTCTTGGTCGGGCGTCAGCGCATCGTCGGTCAAATTATCCGAGAACGCCTCGACGCGTTTAAGGAATCTCTGCACGCCGGACAACGTGTCTTCGGACCAGTTTACAAGCGCCCCGAACGGTCCGATAAACAATACCGTCATCCGCGCGGCGTCCGCGCCGGCGCGCTCCACGACGTCGGAACTTGATACAAGATTGCCAAGCGATTTGGACATCTTGCGGCCGTCCGCGCCCATCATAAGCCCGCTTGTCGTGCGCTTCTTATACGGTTCCGCACCGGGGACAAGTCCCAAATCATAAAGCGCTTTATACCAGAATCGCGAATACATCATGTGGCGCGTCACATGCTCCATCGGGCCGTTGTAATGGTCGACCGGCATCCATTTGTCCATCATCGCGCGGTTGCAGAATCCTTTGTCATTATGTGGGTCAAGATAGCGCAAAAAGTACCAGCTGGACCCCGCCCAACCGGGCATAGTATCCGTTTCGCGTTTTGCAGCGCCGCCGCATTTCGGGCACACTGTATTCACCCAAGTTTCCGCGCGCGCAAGCGGGCCCTCTCCGTCTTCCGTCGGCGTGAAATCGGTCAGATGCGGTTGCAACAGCGGCAACCGGTCTTCCGGCACCGGCACCCATCCGCATTTGTCGCAATGTATCAGCGGAATCGGCTCGCCCCAATACATCTGTCGGGAAAACGCCCAATCGCGCATTTTATATTTTTTTGTTCCGCGGGCAAAGCCGCCCTTTTCCCCGACTTTTATCGCGGCGGCAATTGCGTCTTCTTTATTCATGCCGTTCATAAAATCGGAATTGATGTGCGGCCCGTCGCCTTCTTGCGCGCCGTCCGCAATATCGCCGTTATTCAAAACCGGAATAATCGGCAAGTCGAATTTTTTCGCGAATTCAAAGTCGCGTTGGTCGTGCGCGGGCACCGCCATAATCGTGCCGTGGGCATATCCGACAAGGACGTAATCGGAAACAAATATCGGAACATCGCCGCCGGTATAAGGGTTGACGGCGGCAAGCCCTTTTAACCGTACTCCCGTTTTTGCGCGGCCGGCGTCCGTTCTTTCGAATTCCGATTTCTCTGCGGCCGCGGCGATATAGTCGGCGACTTCGTCAGCGTTTTCAATCCGGCCCTGGTCCAACCATTTCGCGACAAGCTTGTGCTCCGGCGCAATCACGCAAAACGTCGCGCCGAATATGGTGTCGACGCGCGTGGTATAGACGGTCATTGCGTCATCGCCCACTTTGAAGTCCACGTCCGCGCCATAGCTGCGCCCGACCCAGTTTATTTGCGCGGTGCGCACGCGTTCCGGATAATCCACAAGTTCCAAATCATCGACAAGGCGGTCGGCATATTTCGTAATCGCCATCATCCATTGTTTTTTGATTTTCTGTTCTATCCCGCCGCGGCACCGGTTGCACGTGCCGTCGTCTTCCAATTCTTCGTTGGTAAGCGCCGCCATGCAGGCGGGGCACCAGTTCATCGGGAAATCGTCCTTGTACGCAAGCCCCGCATTGAACAATTGGATGAATATCCATTGGGTCCATTTGATAAACCCCGCGTCCGACGTGGACAGAAAGGATTCCGGGTCGTGCGAAATCCCGACGATTTCAAAATCTTTTTTGAAGACTTTGATTAATTCCTTTACGGAATCCGCCGGATGCTTTCCGATTTTCTTGGCATAATGTTCCGCCGTGATTCCCATGGAATCAAGCCCCATCGGATAAAACACATCAAGGCCAAGCATGCGGCGCCACCGCGCCATAACGTCCATCGATACGAACGGAATCAAGTGCCCGACGTGAAGACCGTTGCCCGACGGAAAAGGAAATTCAAACAGGTTGTAAAATTTTTGCTTTGCGCCGTCATTCTTTGGCACGAACGCGCGCGCGTCGCGCCAGCGTTTCTGCCATTTTTCTTCGCGGGATTTGATTTTCATTTCGTGACTCGTGGTTCGCGCCGGTGGCTTGTGATTCATGTTCGCGGATTATAGCAGTGTTTAATCTGAATTCAATCATAAACTTTTCGCTTTTCACTTTTCGCTTTTCGCTTTATAATGCGGGCGAGATGAATGTTTTCATACTGATTTTGGTCTTTATATTTATGGCCGGGTGGTACCTTATGGACAGTCCGTCGCAAAACGTCGAACGCCACACCATCGAATTCGCCGCACGGCAAACCGCCATAGGTTCGGTGCTTACATGTCTTGCGCATGTTCATACCCAGGCGGTCGCGCTTGACGAGGCGCTTCAAATCGCGGAACGCGTGGACATCGACAACGACACTCCGTGCGCCGCGCGGTACCATATCGAAACCGTCAAAATATGCACCGACGGACGGAGAATATCAGCATCATGCGTTCCGGTGCGGCCCGGGCAATCCATTACCAATTTTATAATATCGTTCGCGCCGGCGCCGGAAGATACGGGCAAAACGCTTGAAATCCTTGCCAAAAAATTCCCCGGAAGCACCGGATTCGGAATAATCACCCAAGTCGGCAGAACGCTTCAAATGATAATTGGCAACGGCACGACGCGCGAAGTCCCGGACGCCATTGTGCGAGAGCTTGGGCTTGCCGCCGGACAAATCATGTACATAACGCAATACGGGGTTGCCGGACGCGCCATATTCACCGAAGGCGGCATCGGCGGAGTTTCCGCGTGCGCGCCGGGACATCTTCGCGTGTTCCGCTTTAACAGGTGGCAGTGCGTGTCACGCACGCCTGCGCGCGTGTGCACCGGCACGACGATATTGGACCCGCGCACGGGCGAATGCGTCCCGGACAACAGCCGCCGGCCATTATGCGTGGGCAACCAAACGGCGGTTATGATTGACGATTTCTGGGAATGCGTGAACCCGATTATGCATACCGAATGCCCCGCTGGATATGCCGCGCATCTGAATTATGAAACTATGGAATGGATATGCGCCGCGAATCCTGCGGAAACGCGACAACTTCGCAGATGCGACCGCATTCATACCACGCGACCGGGGGTTTTGCCGGGCGGCGGGACTATACGGGTTCCGACCGCGGCGTGCACCGAATGCGAAATGCCGGCGATGAATCCGGAGACCTGTGAAACCAAATGCGTGCCGGACCCGACAAAAAGATACAGCCAGCTGTGCTATCCCGGAAGCGCGGGCAGTTGCGAAAACCATCCGTCGCGCGCGTTTTATTTCGTATTCCCGGACGCGCGATACGTCGCGAACGCGATTGCGGTGCTTCCGATGCTTGGCAATATCGCAAATATACCAATCGGCATGCCCGGACGGGACAGGATGTTTAATTGCCTTGATTGCGGCGACAGGTTTATAGACACAGAGCGCTCTCGCCCGCCGTTCACCGCGTTTTGTCAGTGATTTCGGATTTGGTTTTCCAGTTCTTTGTTCTTTTCCATCAATTGATGGTTATAAACCTGCAGATTGTGAAGCAACTTTTCCAGCTACAAGGATGAAGTGTTGTGTTATTCGCTGAAACATGCTAAGGTTGAACAATGGCAATAAATTCGACTCTTGAATGGACAGGCGCGACATGGAACCCGATTGTCGGTTGTTCCAAATACAGCGACGGATGCCAAAATTGCTATGCTATGCCGATTGCGGAACGTCTACGCGAACAAGGCATTGCCGGATATGAAAATGGGTTCAAGCTAACTTTGCGGCCAGAAAAATTAGGAATTCCTCTACATTGGAAAAAGCCCCGCCTGATATTTGTAGATTCCATGTGCGACTTATTTCATGATGATGTGCCGTTGGAATATGCACAGAAAGTCTTTGCGGTTATGAAGCGTGCGGATTGGCATGTATACACAATACTTACTAAACGGGCACGTCGCATGCGTGAGTTGTCGCCACACTTGGAATGGCTGCCGCATATTGTTGCCGGCGCTACAATAGAATCGGACAAATATATTGACCGGCTGGAGGATTTGAAGATGGTGCCTGCGCAAATGCGGTATTTGTCTTTAGAGCCACTGCTGTCACCGATTCCGCGATTGGATTTGACTGGTATAGATTGGGTAATCGTTGGCGGCGAGTCCGGCCCGTTTGCCCGGCCTATGAATACGGATTGGGTGCGCGAAATCCGTGATTGGACTTTAGCGCAAGGTAAGGCGTTCTGGTTCAAGCAATACAGCGAACACGATTGTCGCGGCGCGGTACCACCGCCAGTTCTTGATGGCAAAGAATACAAACAATTTCCGGAATTCAAACCTGGGAACCTAAGCCTGTTCTGATGCTATGCGCAATGGGCTTTGGTTGTATATTTTGAATACTGCCCGGGGGCCGGGCTTTGGGTTTGCGCCCCTATTTCAAAAATAATTGTTGACAAATGTATATTTTAGTTTATAATTCTGCAAGATAAATCAAAAAGGATTGCGATATGACCACAGATATTACAAAAATGCGGAAATCGTTGAACGACTCGCATATTAAAATTGGACAAATGACCCTGTCTTTGTCGCAAATTGATGTCGAGATAGAAGTGCTTGAAAGCATCTTGTCCAAAACAACGCGGAGAGACGTAATCACGGACATTCCCGACCGGCTGAATACGCTTCATGCCGAGGCGTCCGCCATCAGAATCGAACGAGCGACCCTTACAAAGCGCGCCAATGCGTTGTCCGTGCTTATCGCCGACGTGGTCAAGGCAAGACCCGGTCGTTAAAAAATATCAATTTTATCTTTCATTCGGGCGTCTTTTAACGGCGCCCGAATTTTATCGCGTATGCAAAAAAAACCGCGCCGCCGACAAACATAAACACCGAAAGAAGCATGCCCATCGTCAATCCCCAACCGGTAAGGAATCCAATCTGGATATCCGGTTCGCGGAAGAATTCACAGAATATTCTGAACACCGAATACCCGACCAAGAATACGCTGGCAAGCGCGCCCGGATATTCGCGAAGCCGCGTCCAGCGCCAAAGACAAAGCGTTATGATGAACAACAGAACGCCTTCGGTCATGGCTTCGTAAAGCGGGCTTGCATGTCTTGGCGTCTGGTCCAACGCGCCCGCGAATACAACGCCCAACGGTCCGCCGGTTGCGCGGCCCATCACCTCCATATTTATAAAATTCGCAACGCGGCCGAAAAATATTCCAATCGGCGCGGCAACCGCAAGCATGTCGAAAATGCAAAAGGCATTTTCGACATGCTTGCAGTGTGAAACTTCACCTTCCTTAACTGCACACTCCCGCCGTAGAGCGAACAGGAAAACGGCAAGTATTACGCCAACCAAACCGCCATGGAACGCCATCCCGCCGTGCCATACCATAAAAATTTCCAATGGATGCGACACGAAATACGAAAAATTGTAAAACAGGACATAGCCCAACCGGCCGCCGGCAATCGTACCGATAATCACATAGGTCAGCAAATCATCAAGCGCTTTTTTGTCCAAAGTTCCGCGGGACAGTTTCTTTACAGTCCAATACCCAAGAATAAATGCCGCAATGTATGCAAGCGCATACCACCGGATTCCAAATCCGAATATTTCAAGCGCAACTGGCGAAATTTGTGGAATTATTATCATTACTTGACCTTTATATGTGAATATACTATATTGAACACGCAAAATAAAAGGAGAAAATTATGCCAGTCAAAAAAACAAAATCAACGCCCGCCGCCCGCCGCGCCGCCACAAAGCCTGCGGACAGCATGGCCGCATTCTTGCAACGTGTGTTCCTTATGATGTTCGGGGCCGTCGCATTAACCGGTCTGATGTCGTGGCTTACCATAAATTTCGGTCTTCCGCTTATAATCAACCAGCAGACGGGCGGGTTTAATTTCATATTCTATGCGCTTTTGTTCGGCGGGTTGGCGCTGTCGATTTTCGCACAGGCACGGGTGTTCAGCATGAAGCCGCAAACCGCCGGCGTCCTTCTTGCCCTTTATGCGGCATCGCTTGGAATCGTGCTTACCCCGCTTATCGCAAGCGCCCTGTTCCTTAACCCGGCATCCCTTATCCAGGCGTTCTTTATCGCCGCCGCGATGTTCGGGTGCATGGCGCTGTTCGGATACAAGACCGCGCGCGATTTGTCGTTTATGGGCGTATTCCTTTTCATGGGTATGATTGGCCTTATACTTGTCGGAATCGCGTCGATGATTTGGCCGCTTGGGTCCGGGTTCATGACCATCGTATGCCTTGTCGGCGTTTTGGTGTTCGCGCTGTTCACCGCGTACGACATGCAGTTTCTTAAACGCGCGCACGCACAGTTGGGCGACCGTTACCAGCGGGACCAGTTGGCCGTTTTGGGCGCGCTTCACTTGTACATAGCATTCATAGCAATGTTCCAGTATATATTGATGTTGTTGAACAGAAGGTAAAATCGTGACTGGCGGCCGGTGTTGGTGGTTGGTATTTGACCACAAGCCACCAGCACAAGCCACCAACACCAAAAACGGAGTTTTTTATGACCTGTAAAATAATCCCAGAAAAATGCGTATCGTGCGGCGTATGCGTCGGCATGTGTCCCGCAAACGCGATTGTCGCCGCCGCGGGCAAATACGAAATCGACCCCGAACTGTGCGTCAATTGCAGCGTATGCATCGGCATGTGTCCCGCAAACGCGATTGTAAAAGAAGAGCCGTCATGCACCGGTGCCTGCGCGACATGCCCGGGCGCTTGTGGTGGCTCCTAGTATGAATTTGACGGAATAATTTCCGCGAAAACCAAAGGCTTTTAACCATGCCAGCCAAAAATGTCAACGACGTGATTTCACTTTGCAAGCGCCGCGGGTTTATATTCCCGGGGTCTGAAATCTATGGAGGGCTTGGCGGGACTTACGATTACGGCCCCTATGGCGTCGAATTGATGAAGAATATCCGCGAATCCTGGTGGAACACAATGGTGTATCAGCGCGACGATATCGAAGGCCTTGACGCCGCACAGCTTACCAACCGCCTGATGTGGAAATACAGCGGGCACGAGGCAAGCTTTTCCGACCTGTTGGTCGAATGCAAGAAATGCAAACTTCGCATGCGTCAGGATAAGATGGCGGACCAGACGAAATGCGATACCTGCGGCTCTGCAGATTTGACCGAGCCGCGGGCGTTCCACCTTATGATGGGATTGTCCGTCGGCGCGACTTCGGACGGCGAAATAAACGCATACCTGCGCAACGAAACCGCGACGACGACATATACCAATTTCAAAAATATCCTGGACGCCGTGCCGCACAAGCTTCCTTTTGGAATCGCGCAAATCGGCCGGGTGTTTCGCAATGAAATCTCGCCCCGCGGATTCGTGTTCCGCATGCGCGAATTCGAACAGGCCGAATTGCAATATTTTGTAAAACCCGGCGAAGAAGAAGAACAATTCCAAGAATGGAAAGCCGCGCGCATGCGGTGGTGGATTGACGAACTTGGCATACCGGCGGAACGCTTGCGCTTTTTGCCGCATGAAAAACTGGTATTCTATGCCGCCGCCGCCGAAGACATCGAATATGAATTCCCGGACGGTTTCGACGAAGTCGAAGGAATTCACAGCCGCACCGACTACGATTTGGGCAGCCATACGAAATCGCAAAGCGAATTCGATATAAAAGCAAAGGTGATGGATAATAAAGACAGCACGATGAAACTGTCTTACAGCGACCCGCAGACGGGCGAAAGTTTTATACCCTTTGTCATCGAAACGGCATTGGGCACAAACCGCACCATGTTCGCGGTAATGTGCGAAGCGTACACGGACGAAGATTTGGGTGATGAAAAATCGCGCGTTGTCTTGAAATTAAAACCGCGGCTTGCGCCTGTTAAAGCCGCCGTGATACCGCTTGCCCGCAATGTGCCGGAATTGGTCGGCCGCGCCGGCGATTTGGTCGCGGATTTGCGAAAGCTTCATATTGGCCGCATCGAAATGGAAAACAGCGGCAACATAGGAAAGAATTACCGCCGCCACGATGAAATCGGAACACCGGTCTGCATCACGGTCGACCATCAGACTTTGGAAGACGGCACGGTGACGTTGCGCCACCGCGACACCATGGCGCAAGAGCGCATGGCGATGAAGGATGTTCCGGCGCGGGTGCTTGAACTAACAGCTAACAGCTAACAGCTTATATGAAAGACAAACCCATTTTGCAAAAATCTGCTTTGTTCGCGGCAAGAATCGTGAAGATGTGCAAATATTTGGGCGAGATAAAGAAAGAGTTTGTAATATCAAAGCAAGTCATTCGTTCCGGCACAAGTATCGGCGCCAACTTGTCCGAAGCATACTGTGCAAGCAGCAGAAAAGATTTCATAGCTAAATTTCATATTGCATTCAAAGAATGCGAGGAGACCTTGTACTGGCTTAACCTCGAATTTATTTCAGAGAAACAGTTTGAGAGCATCTATTCGGATTGCAAAGAGCTTGTGAAATTAATATCATCAACGATAAGAACAAGCAAAAACAACCCGCCTGTACCAGGTTGTTAGTTGTTAGCTGTTAGTTGTTAGTTATCAATCCCCAATCGGCGTAAGCGTGAAGCCCACCGTAAGCGGGTCGGATTCTATTATCTCTATGTTCAATTCTTCGCTGCCGCGCGTAAAAGTCTGAAGCGCGCGCGTATCTCGCGTCCGGCGCCATCCAAGTTCGCGCAGCGCATCGCTGTAAAACCTTTGCAATTGGCGGCGCGACACGTGGTCGCTTATAACCGTCGCCTGTACAATTTTACCCTCGGCCAAAGAGTACACAAAGCTTTCTTCTTCGACGACATACGTTTTATCCATCATCGGGACGTCTTCAAATCCCGGAAGCCATTCGCCCGCCGCAACAATCGGCAGCATGCAAAAAGCAAACAGAAAATAAAATGGCGCGAATTTCATATCACCGACATTATATCACAATGATATTTGGAAAACAAACCATTTTATGATATAACTTGCAACAAAGGCCGGGAAGGAAGACAGCCATGCTGTGCCAAGGCGCCGTTCGCAACGCACCGGAAAATATTCCGATTTATCCAACAGCTTTTATTCCGGCTTAAATACGTCCTTGAAGTCGCGACGCTTTGATAAGCGGCTTGTCATTTTTTCCGATTTATGATAAAATTATCCGCAAGAGGGTTAATCCATGAATGCAAAGTTTTTTGTTGCCGTATCCATTGCGTCTTTGTGCGCGCTTGACGCGCATGCCACGACAACGCGCGCGCGACCCGGGTCTATTGCGGGCGCCGCAATGCGCGCCGGCGCCGGGACTCAACCGCGGGCCCAAATTCCGGTGCCCGTCGCCGCACCCGCACCCGCGGCTGTAACGCCCGCCGCGCCTGTAATGGTTGCGCGCACGACAAGTCCCGCAACCGGCAATCCGTTGGCGGAAACAACTCGCCCCGATGGTCGGCGAATATTCACCGACATGGCAAACGGCGAGATGTGGATATATGACACCTTTGGCGAATTGGTACGGTACGCGCCGAATCCGGATGATGTTGAAATTCCAATCCTTGGCGTTACTGTCGGCATCGCGCGCCGCGCGTGCCTTGGCATACATGCCAACGGGCATCAGGCGGTGTTCGACGAAGACACGCACGAATGCTTTATCCCGGTTGTCGCGCATAACTGGGGCGGCGTGATTCGCGCGGGCGGCCGGCCTGTGGTCGCATGGGCGCGGATGGGCGACGCTGTACGGTGCCACGCAAGCGCGTTCGACCAGATTTCCGCGATGAGACGCACTTCGCAATGGGTCGTTCCGGTTATGATAGTCGGCGGCGCGGGCATAGGATACGGCGTCGGGTACATAATCGACAGGAATCAGGAAAGACGGGTCGACGACGTCAAAAAACAAATCGGGGAAGTCAGCGGCACAGGCGCGTTAAGAATTACTTTCCAAGGAAGGCAATACGACCTTTCGTCGACGGAAGAACGCCGGGCGCTGGTGGCCGCCATGCAAAGCGGCAACACAAGTTTGCAAGCCGCGCTTGACGCCGCGCGGCAAAATGTCAACGACTGCGCCGCCAAATTGTTCCAAGAACTTGTATCGCCAAGCGCCGAAGGCGCGGCGAAATTCGGCGACGTGCGGATTTCAAGCCGCGGCTGCGAATGCGGCGCATCCGACGAGAATCTTATACATTGCAGCGGGCATCCCGCCAACCCGGCAAGCGTCGCATCGCGTCGCCCGTGCCCGGCGGGCCGCACGGCCGGCGGTTTCCGGCGCGACGGAACATGTTATTTCCGCACGGGATTCGGACCGGTCGCAACCGCGGCGGACCGCACGGCTTCGTTTGATTTGCACAGGGCGAATCTTATCAATGACTTTATGGCAAGCCATCAAAATATTGCAAGGCGGATGGACCTTCGCGTGGATTCCGGCCCGAACAACAGATTGAATTCGCTTTCGGTATGCATGACGTCGGGCACGTTCGGCGACCTTTCGGACGCGTTGTCCACAACGCCGCAGAATTGTCCGCGCACTTTATTCGCGGCGAACAGTCCCGCCGAAAGCCTTGGCGAATGGATGCGCGCGGCCGAAGCTTTAAGGCTTGCCGGAGAAGACCTTGCCCAGACTGGCAGCCCGCTGCTTGACGAGCTTCTTGCCGAAATCGACGGAACATTAGATTTACTGTTAACAACAGAGGCGACGATAACAGGCCGGAACGTGGAAGAATTGCTTGATTTGGAATTCGGGAAAAACCGACCGTGGTTACAGACCGCGCGCGGCCGGGGAACGCTAATCGGCGGCGGCATCGGAGCGCTTGCCGGAATCGGATATTATTTCGCCGAAGGCAAATCGGTATTTTGCAACGTCGGCGGCATGGGACAGCCCAGGCTGAACGGAACGTTTTCAATCCCGACTTTCCGTCAGTATATAATCTCGCGGAATTATATGAATTTGGATGAAATGAATCCGCCGGAATAAAAACGCGCCGAAAGGCGCGTTTTTTCAGTGTGAAGTTGTGGCGTCGGCTTCGCCGACAACCACAACTTCACACTTCACACTGAAAATTGTTAATTGCTAATTCCCGATTGATAATTTATAATCCCCCCATGCTATCCGGTATTACATTTTACACCGAAGACAAGATTTGGGCGCAGATATTGACCGATTTGGGCGCAGCATCGGCATCGCGCACAGTGGCGGATTTAATCTTTAATCCCGTTGATTTTTCGGAACCAATGTCCGGACTTGAATTAAAATCCAAAATCGTGGCGCAGATTGACGAAGCGCGAAAACGCGCCGTGCGGCGCGCATGCAAAGCGGACGCGAACGTGTCGATGGCAAACGCAAAGATAATAACATTATTGGAACGCGCGGGCGCCGCGGGCGTATCCGCCGCCGATTTGCGCATATCGTGCGGCTATGCGCCCGATGCGAACAGCCATGCGATTGACACCGCGATATACGCGCTTCGGAAACAATTCGGCACGGATTTTATAAAAACGGAAAACGGGAGATACAGGTTTGAAATCTGAGACGAGCCATGAATTACAAACTCTATTCCTTTGAAGAAATCCCAAGCACGCAAGAATATGCGCATGAACTTATCGCAAGCGGCACGGCGACAGACCGCGCCGTCATAATCGCCGGCGCGCAAAGCGCCGGGCGCGGCCGGTACCGCCGGACATGGATTTCAAAGCCCGGAAATCTGTACGCAAGTTTTATTTACAAAATCGAAAAACGCGAGCCGCGCCTGTCGTACGCCGTCGCCGTCGCCATTGCAGAGACCATGATTTCTTTTGGAATCGACCCGAAAATAAAATGGCCGAACGATATATTGATAGACGGGAAAAAAGTAAGCGGCACGTTAATCGAATATTCGAAAGACTTTGTCATCGTCGGCATCGGGGTAAATATCAAATCCAACCCTGTGGTTGCCGGGTATGAAACGACAAAGCTTGACCGGTATAAACGCGGCATTACACGCGATAAATTTTTGGTGGCGCTTATGGACAGGCTTGACGAATGGGCCGCGCATCTTTCGCGCGGGGATTTTGCGCCCGTCCGCGCCCGGTGGATGGAATTGGCGGCCGGACTTGATTCGGAAATAAAGTATCAGGGAAAGCCGGCGATTCTGTGCGAGATTAATCCGGATGGCGCGCTTGTCTTGCGGCGGGGGAATGATTATATATTGGCACTTGGGGACGAGATATCGATATAAATCAATTATCGATTTTTACTTGACAAATAAGCGAGTTGCCCTATAATCATAGAAAAGGGGGTTGGTATGACGAATAAAATCGAAACCTATCAATTTACTTTGGATAATCTTTTTAATCCGCCGACAAAAAAGTCGCCTGAAACTCCGTCGCCAGAACTGACAGAGGCGACAGGGCCGGTCACCGTCACCCTTCAAGAAAAGCTGACACCCTCTTCGGAAGTCCTTAAAAAATACGAAGATGCGAACCGCACCGTCCATGCAATAAGTCTTTCAGCGCGAACGGAAGCTTTGGATTCCGAAGATATAAGTTTGCGCAAAAGTCTGCAGGACACAATCAAAATGCTTGAGGATACATACAAACTTCCGCGCTTTTGCCCATGGGCCGGAAAATTGAAAAGTTAAACAAAAACCGCGCAACGCGCGGTTTTTTATGGGTTATCGTCGTCATCCAACCTGTATACCCGGGCGGTCGAATGCGTGGTCTGTGTTCCCGTGCCACTTCCCCCGGCGCCACCCGTGGCAATTTGGTTACGGGTGGCCAGGCCGCCGCCAGACCCGCCGCCATAGGCATGCAAAGTATACCCGGCGCATGTCCATGTAATCGTGCCGGCGCCGGCCGGACCGCCCGCGCCAAATTGTAACAGTCCGTTGGGGCGCATCGAATATCCGCGACCGCCCGCGCCGGATGCAAGTCCGACCGCATCCTGTCCGGGTTCAGAGAACCATTGGTTCGGAATATATACAAAGCCCGCGCCGCCACGTCCGCCCGGCGCGCCGCCGCCGCCGCCGCCCACAGAGAATTCAGCGGCCGCGGAGGCGGACCCGGCCTCGCCATCTCGGTACGGTCCGAACCCGCCGCCCGCGCCGCGGCCGTAAAGAAATTGGCCTTGGTTATTTCTTGCACCCGCGCCGCGGCCACCCGCACCGCCTTCGGAAATAAAGAATTTACTGTTGTCCGTGTCGCAAACTTCGTAAAGCGGGCACAGCACAATCGCGCTTGGCGCGCCGGATGCCCCGCCCCCGGCCGCAGCGGTCGAACCGGCGCCGGCGGTGTTGCCGATGCCGCCCGGATTCCCGTTCCCGCCGCGGAACATATATGCGACCATTGGCGTGTCAAGTTCGACCCTGAAACGTCGTTCAATCGCATCCAATCCCGGCGCCGCACCATTGGCCAACGTGCCGCCGCCATCGCCGCCGCGACCGCCGCGGACAACAACAAGATACGTGCCCGGTTCCAATATCGTCGCCTGGGCCACGCATTGATTTGTAAGTGTCGGCGGCGGCGGGACAATAATCGGAGGAGTTTCGGGCAACGGTTCAATATCGCGAAGCGAAAAGCGATGACCCATAGATGTTATAACGCGCAAAGTCGGCGGACCGGGCAAGGGGCCCTCTACCCTTTCCGCTTGAAGCGTCGCGTAAAATGTCTGGCCGTTTGCATCCCGAAGTCCCAACACGTTTTGCGTAATCTTTGCATCCGAAAGTTTGAACCCGGACGCCGACAGGCCGTCGCCAAGATATAAAATCCTTTCATTCGCCATGACGGCGACAGTTGCAAAAGACAATAACAAAGAAAGAACGGTTATTCGAACCATATAAACACCGTCCCTGGCGTCGGATTTCCGGTCGGCGCCCCGTGGGATACTGTTCCAAACCGGGGGTCGTTGCCGGCGGCGACAGTGCCCGGGACCATTCCAACCGGCATTTGCACGAATGGAATCCTTGCGTTTGTGTCAAGAGATGCGACACCGTCCGCCGCGCCGCGCGCAGCCGTCGGAATCGCGCCAACCTGTGCCGCGGTTGTTTGGTGCGGATTATTCCTTGCGTCGGAGTGGCTTTGTATTGCGGTCATAAGCGCCTGCAACTGTTCATTCGTAACGCCGCCGCCATCATCTCCGCCGCCAGTTGTAAAGCCCTGCATCAAAACCCATTCGCGAGTCGCGACTTCCAACGGGATTTCTTGCAATGCGGTCGCCGCCTGTGCAATCGCAACAATGACGTTCGCCGCCGAAATACCCGAATCGGTCGGATGACCGCCCGCGTTCAAACCCGCAAGATTGCCGGCCGTCGCGCCCGCGGCACGGTCCGCCTTGCCGGCCTCCAAGGCATCGGTTCGCGTGATAAGTTCAAACAAGTTTCCGCCAACGTCCGGCAATTGCGCAATAGTAAGCCGGCCGGTCGAATCAAGCGTCGCAACGCCGTTCGGCGCGCCCATCAAAGACGCGGCGATAAAGGATGCAAGGGCCGCAGGCTGGACCGCTGTGTCGGCAAGCGCGCCCTGTGCCGCGGATGCAAAGTCGGCGATATTCATCGCGGCGGCGGTGCCAAGCGCCGGACGGTTAAGAATCTGCGCAGGACCCGATTCAGCGTTCCAATCCGATTGCACGCCGCCAATGCCGTCCGGAATCATTTCCAAAGGAACCAATCCCGATTCGTCCAAAATCGCAATTCCGCCCGGCATGCCGACCGAAGAGGTGTGAACATAGTTCGCCAAATCCGACGCGTCGGCTTTTTCATTCAGCGCCAAGACAATGCTTTGCACCGCACCGCGCACAAATGATTCCGTGACAAGCGAATCGGCGCGCGCGTACGCGTGCGCGAAAATAAAGCAAATCCCGAAAACAAAAACACCCCAAAGTCCACGGAAACCGGGCGGTTTATGAAATTTCGGTCTATTGAAAATGCGGAGCAACCTCTCCAAAGTATCCCCTTGAAATATCAGTACATCTGGTCAATTTTAGAAAAAATCGCGTAAGCTGCTCAATGGAAAAGTATGGGCAAAATAAAAAAATTCAAAGGGTTGTATTTCCGCTTGACGGGGTTGAATTCTTTTTGCTATGCGCTTTGGATTTTGGTCTTTTTTCAAAACCTGATTTTTGATATAATAGTCAAGAAACAAATGCAAACAAGGGACGAAAGTGGACCTGTATAAGTTGTCTTTGGCGGGACTTGCGATGGCGTTCATCGCCCACGAAGCAAACGCCGCCGCGACGGTACGGACGCCCAATGCCGGACGCGCCGCCATGCCCGCAACGCGGACAGCTTCGGGACCGACCGCTTCGAATACAGAAGTCTTCCGGCAAAGGCAAAGTGTCGCCGCCGCCGCAAGGACCGCAACGCCGATGGCCGCCGCAACGCGAAGCACGACCCAGATGGCACCCGCGCGCGCCGCGACATCAACGTCCGTAAGCGCACCGCGGGCATCAAGCACCGCAAGACCAGGCGTGCCGATTCACAGGGGCGGATTGCCGGTTAATACGTCGACGGCGGGAGATATAAATTTTGGCAATATTCGCGAATTGATTGACGATTTGGAATATCGCAAAGCAGACAGGGACGAAGTGTTCACAAAGGATGAAACCGACCAAAGAATCGCCGACGCAATCGCAGATTTCGACGGATTCGACGGAAGCGATATTCTTCGGCGAAGCCATGTCGGAACAGCGGCCGGACAGATTATAGCAGTAGGGGCGGATGGAAAGATTGACCCAAGCTTGTACGACGCGGGCTCTGGCCTTCCAACACCGCCGGCGGACGGAAACAGGTATGTGCTTCTTGCATCGGCGGACGGGTCGAAATCGTGGCTTAGAGTAAGAGACACATTTGTAAAAAATTGGTAAAAGAAATTTGAGAAAGAAACAATAAAAAAACAAAAAAGGAGAAAATAATGAAAAGCGTGAAGATGAGAATAATCATGGTGTCGGGGGCCTTGTTGGTTCTGCCATTTATGGCAAGCGCCGCAGACCTTGCATCTACTACATACGTCGACCAAGCCATACAATACGTGGATGGAAAACTCACCACGGTTGCGGGCAGAGTGACGGACATCGAAACCAGCATAAGCGACACAATCATCGACGTCATCGGTGAAGACGTCGCGGGCCAAGGACCAATTTTCGATGCCATTAACGAAGCCGCGGGCGGCGCGTTGGATACCAAACAGAATATGGTTGGCGACGGAACTGTGGACACCAGCCCGACGGTTGGCTCCACACGTATCGTCACGTCCGGCGGCGTTGCGACGGCCTTGGCAGGCAAGGCGGACCTTGTCACCGGTGATGTGCAGACTTTGCAACAAGTCGGCAACGCGGGCGTCTTTGCAATAGTCGACGCAGCCGGCCAGCCACAGCGCGGTTTCACCGTCGGAACATTGGCGGCCCATGTCCAGGCACAGGTTGATGGAAACATACCGCAAGCTGTTCTTGATGCAATGGGCGACGAATTGGACGGCAAACAGGACATCGTCGGAGACGGGTTGATAGACACGGCACCAACAGCCGGGTCGAACCGCATCGTGACTTCAGGCGGCGTCTTTACAGCGATTGACACTGTCACCTCCGCGGTCAATGACCTTGGCGCGTTGGCGGACCTTGACATAGCGGCGCGCGCCGATTTGGCGGCCGACGTTACGACATCGCTTGATTTGGCCGACACCGCAATCCAGCCGCCAACAGGATGCGTCGGAAGCGATTGTGCGCTTGTCAGACTTGCAAACGGCAACTTCCAATGGTTCAATATCGTGACCACATGGACGGGAAGTTAGAACAACCACCAAAACAAACCCCGGCTTTCGCCGGGGTTTGTTTTGGTGGCTGGTGCCGGTGGTTTAGGGGCGCGTGGAAATCCGCCCCGCCCCCCTATGAATCAAAACGCATATTTGATTGAAAGCATAACGTTGCTATCGGTGTAATCCTGGCGGAAGCGGCCCATGTATCCGACGGTAAATCCTATGCCGCCGACGGTCGACATGGTAAGCCCGGCGCCCGCCTCTATCGCCACGCGGTAAAGCGTATCGCCTTCTATGTCTATCACCGCGCCGTTCGCCATAATCATCCGGGAATTCACAGCGTCCGTTATAAAATCATACGTCGCGCCGATGTATGCCTCGGGTCTTATGCGCGGACCGTGCGGCCACAGCGCGCCGTATTTGCGCGTCCGTCTTTCCCATTCGAACGTGAATTTCATCCCGGCGATTCCGGTAAGAAAGTCAACATTCGCGCCGGTTGTGTACGAACCCGCGTTGTCCGTATACCCTTCTTGCCAGACATTAAGATAACGAAAGCCCGCGCGCGGCACAAAGGTAAGGTCGCGGCCGTGAATTTCGTGGCCGACCAAAGATTGAACCGCAAACATATCAAGATTACGGGAACCGGTGACGCCTACGCCCGCGATTTTTTTATCTTCGGCCTGTCTTCCGAATGTAAAGCTTGCCACCGTGTTTACAAACCAGTCCTCTGCCTTCCATTCCGCGTAACCAAGCACGCTGTGCGATTGTATATTGCTTTCCTTTATATCCGGTTTTACCGTCGTGTTCGTATAAGCGTATCCCGCGCCAAACTTTAACGACCGCGTAAGATTTGTTTCAACGCCGAACGTCGCGCCGAACGAAGTCGTATTAAAAGCATCGTCGCCCGTAAATCGCGCGCGGCTTGCCAAACCCTGGGCCCAGATTTCGGTGTTGCCGATAATAAAATTATGCACGGGTTCACCCATAGGCGTCATCGCCCCGCCGGTAAGACGCGTTCCGGCCGCATCGAAAACCTGGGCCGCGGTGGTTGTCGATACCGCATGAACCTGTGGGGCGGTCGGCGGCACAAACGCGGACAAGGCCGCAATCCCGATGGCATTGTTAAGCGGATTCACGCTTACAAGCAATGATTCTATGTGGTCTTTAATCGTATTAAAATTGCTGTTCGTCGAAGGAGCGCTGTTAATAGCATTATATATCGCAATCTGGCCCGGAGTTGCCAAAGCCATCCAATCCGCATTCGCTGCGCCCATAGGTATTGCCGCAAGTGCGGGCACGGCGACCAGACCTGTTTTCAAGAATTTCATCCTGTCCCCCCCCAATTTGCATGTATTCTATCATTTTACGACCTTGATAGCAATAACAATCCCGGCGAAAACCAAGTCGCCGGGATTGTTGTTCTTGCGCCCTCTTCCGTTATTCTTTGCGCTTCGGATATTCGCCCGCGATAAGTTTTTCGCGAACGACGTGATGGCGCACTTTCTTTGTCGATGTAAGCGGAAGTTCGTCCGTCGTTATCGCAAAATGCGTCACCCATTTATAACTTGCAATCTTTTTATTGGCGCCCGCAATAAACACGCCAAGCGATTGCAAATCCACGTTGTCTTCGACGCTGAACACGGCGTATGCAATGGTCTTGCCGTTTATTTCGTGTTCAAACACCGCAACGTTCTTGACTCCCGGAAGGGTTATGTACAATCCTTCAAGTTCGTCGGGATATACGTTTTTGCCGGAATCAAGCACGATGACTTGTTTCTTGCGTCCGCGGAAACGGTATTCGCCGTTTTTATCCTTGGACACCAAGTCGCCGGTATTAAACCATCCGTTTTCGTCGAAAACTTCGGCGGTGGCTTCGGGGTTGTTAAGGTATCCGCTGAACACGTTGTTCCCGCGCACCCACAGGGTTCCGACACCTTCGGTATTCACGTTGCGCATTTCGCATTCGTTGCCCGACAGCGGACCGCCGAACGAATACGGCTGGCGGCCCGGTCGCGGGTGCGAACCGCAGATGGGCCCGACCGTTTCGGTAAGGCCGTATCCTTGGGTGAACAAAAGCCCCAGATTTTGATAAAAATCTTCCACTTCCGGTTTGGTCGCCGCGCCGCCCGCAATCAGCAATCGCGCGCGTCCGCCGAACACGTCCAGAATCTTGCCCTGGATTTTCCGCACCAGAAAGCCCAGGCCGATAGCGGACAACAGCTTGTTGTTCCGCAATACAAAACTTGCAAATCCCAACAGTCTTTTCTGTTTCAATCCGTCCAGGATTTTTCCGCGGAACAGTTCGAACACCCGCGGCACGGCCGGGATGACATGGGGGCGGAATTCCTTGAAGTCCGCCAGTATCATTTTCGGGTCAATCGTCGGCTGCAGCAATATGGATGCGCCAAAATGCAGCGTCAACAAGAATCCGGCCGCAAACCCGAATATATGGTACAACGGCAGAAACCCGTACACGATATCCGTGTCTTTGAACGCATATTCGAAATCCTGCAGCGACGCCGCGCATTTGGTCAGGTTAAAGTGCGTCAGCGGCACGATTTTCGGAATCCCCGTCGAACCCGATGTAAACGACAGCGTCGCGACGTCGTCGCTTTTTACATCCGCCGGGGGCGGAACTTTTGCGCCGTCCCGAAGCACCGCGTCTTTTGTCGTAATATCATAGAATTTGAAATTCGCAGATTTATAAAAGAACGACTTCGTCGCAACAACAAGTTTGCAACCCGTCAATTCCGCCATATTGTCGTATTCAAACGAAGTAAGGTTGGTGTCAAGCAACAGCACGCGGCCGCCAAGATACCACACCGCAAACAGCGAAAGCGGCCATTCCATGATATTCGGAGCAAGAAGGCCGACCGTGTCGCCTTTCTTTACACCCTGGGCGGCAAACGATGCCGCGCGGGATTTCACCAATTCGATGAATTCCGGATAGGTTAGCCCTTCGCGTGCCAAAAACACGTTTTCTGGGAATTTTTTTGCTGTCTTTTCAAGCAATTGATACATATTCATTTTATTTATCCTTATTGAAAAAGCGTACGAAAAACATGCGACGAAAGTGACGCGGCGCGAATTTTCACGTACGGGATTTTTTAATTTCACGTATACTGGACGGGATTAACATAGCAAATAACTTCAACGAATGCAAGTTTTCTTTTATTCATATTTTTACTTGCGGCAGCGGCACAAAAAAGGCTATGTTTCCAAGGAACAAAAAAGGAGAGTGGAAATGCACAAAATTCTGATTGCGATTCTCGCAATTTTCTTAACAGCAACAGGAGCAAACGCAATGGACAGAGAAAACACAATATATCTGGACTTGAAAGACGGACGCGTGGTGATTGAATTAAATCCCGCCGTCGCGCCAAACCACGTCCGGCGCATAAAAGAACTAACGCGCGCGGGATTCTATGACGGCGCGCCGTTTCATCGCGTGATACCGGGCTTTATGGCACAGACCGGGGACCCGACCGGAACCGGAAGGGGCGGTTCGGGGCAAATGCTTGCGGCGGAATTCAACAACACGCCGCACGTACGCGGAGTGGTGTCGATGGCGCGTGCCCAAGACCCGAACAGCGCCGACAGCCAGTTCTTTATAGTGTTCGACAACGCGCGGTTCCTTGACAACCAATACACCGCGTTCGGCCGGGTGACATCCGGAATGGAATTCGTGGACATGATAAGGGCGGGCACTTCGGAAAATAACGGCGCGGTGGACAATCCGGATACGATTATAAGGATGCGCGTCGCGGCGGACGTCGAATAGAAAATTAAAAATAAACTTGCTAGCGCATCTTAAAAAAAAAGGAAAAATCATGCTTGGAAAATTCCTGCCAATCACCTTTGTAATTATTCTTGCCGGCTGCGTAACTTGCACTGACTGCGGGCATCAGCCCGCGCCCCGGCCGGTGACTGAAACGGTTGTTGCGCAACAGCCCGTCCGCCCGCCTCGCCAACCGCGACGGCAACCGGCCCCCCAGCCTGCAGTTATCAATAACAATAATATAATTGTTGTGCCGGCCGTACCCGCACCGCCCGTCGAAGCTGTGCCGGAAAAAGCTGTGCCGGAGAAAGACACCCCGCCCCGCCCGCAACGCAACAGAAATAACAGACCGGTTCAGGAATCCCCGGTGCCTGAACCCGAATATCAGGGTCCACGCAATAACAACCGACCGTCGGATAACAGAGGGCGAAGACCGACCGAGCCCACACCCGAAGCCGAAACGCCAGACAACAATGCCGGCGATGGAGGTGGACGCGACAGCGGCCGCAGAAATCAAGATGGCCAAGGCAGGAATCAGAATTCCCAGTCCTGATAAAAAACGCCCCGCCGGGGCGTTTTTTTGTTGAGTTCCCCGTGGCTTTGCCCCTATAATCGCGGGGCAATGGAATATCTGTTAAATCTTGGGATTTTGTTTTCTATTTACGGCGTGCTTGCGCTGTCGTTGAATATGGTCGTCGGAATGGCGGGGATGTTATCGCTTGCCCAGGCGGCGTTTTACGGAATCGGCGCGTATGCGACGGCGCTTGGGATGACCGCGCTTGGGCTTGGGTTTTTTCCGGCGCTGTTCCTTGGCGTGATTATAAACATCGCGGCGGCGGGGGTTGTCGGACGAATCCTTGCAAGGTGGCGCGGAGATTATTACGCCATCGTTTCCGCCGGGCTTTCAATCATAGTTTTTTCCCTTTTGATGAACTGGAAAGATTTGACCCGCGGGCCGCTTGGCATCTTTGGAATTCCAAAGCCGGAAATATTCGGCAGCGTCATCGAAAGCAACGCCGAATATTTTATGTTGTGCCTTGTTGTTCTTGCAATCGTATTCGCGCTTTATGAATGGTTCGACCGGTCGTCGTTCGGCCGTGGCCTTAAAGCCATCCGCGAAGACGAACAGCTTGCCGCAGTTTTGGGATACCCGGTGGCGAAGATGAAAAGCCTTGTCTTTATACTTGGCGCCGCCATCGCCGGAATTGCGGGCGGATTGTTTGCAAGCTATATTGCCTTTATTGACCCGTCAACGTTCCAAGTGCATGAAAGCATATTCCTTTTTACAATCATTATCATCGGCGGACTTTCATCAAGCCGTGGAGCGGTGCTTGGCGCGATTATCCTTATCTCTTTGCCCGAAGTTTTGCGGTTTCTTGGCCTGCCCCATACAATCGCGGCACAGTTGCAACAGGTGATTTACGGCGCGACATTGATAATTATGATGGTATTCAAGCCAAAGGGATTTTTGGGCAAATATAGGATGTAGGGGTCGAATATCGAAGACCCGGGGCCCAAGATATTGCGCCCCTGCGGGAAAAACGGAAAATGAACGCAATTGAAGTAAAACATTTAACAAAAACTTTCGGCGGGCTGCGCGCGGTTGACGGGCTGTCCGTTGCAATTCCTGTGGGCGTCGCCACGGGACTTATCGGACCGAACGGAAGTGGCAAGACCACGCTTATGAACCTTTTTACCGGAACGCTTGTGCCGGATTGCGGAGAAATTATTATCGGCGGCGAAAAATTCGAACAGATTGAGCCGACGGCATTGCGCGGGCTTAAAATCGCGCGGACTTTCCAAGACGGGCGATTGGTAAATCAAATGTCTGTTCGCGACAATCTTTTGCTTGCGATTGCGAATACGGGAATAGTTTCAGGTCTTTGCGAATTTATGGGCGCACGCGGCACGCCCCTGCATCGTGTTGAGGTTATTTTGAAAAAAATCCATCTGTCCGAACATCGGGACGATTTGGCGGAATCGCTTTCGTATGGTCAGCGCAAGCTTTTGGAACTTGGCCGCGCGATGATTCAGGATGCGGATGTCTATCTTTTGGACGAACCTTTTACGGGATTATTTCCCGCGGTAATAGAACAGATTGTCGAATTACTTTCCGAACTTCGCGGCATGGGCAAAACACTTGTGATTATCGAACATAATATCGGACTTATCCGCCGGTTGTGTGATAACATCATCGTGCTTGACCACGGGCAATTGCTTGCGGCCGGAAAGCCCGCGACGGTATTAAAAAACAAACAAGTACAGGAAGCGTATCTTGGGGTGTAGTTATCAGTTACCAGTAATCAGCGACCAGTGATTGGCAATTATAAAAAAGATGTCTACTATAGTAGACAACAAACATAAGGGAATATTATGAAAAGAAAAAAACTTTTGATAATTGCTGGGGTGGCTGCAATTCTTGCGGCGGGGCTGTTTGCCCTTCGGCCGGCTTATATGCCGTCCGACCCGCGGCCTGTGGTGCGGATTGGCGTGATTCTTCCGCTTTCCGGAAATATGGCGCACATGGGACAGATGATACGAAAAGCCATCGACTTTGCAATCGAAGACGTCAATAAAAACCCGGACAACCGGTTCGTATACCACGCGGTTTTCGAAGACAATCAAATGCAGACCAGACTTACGGTGCCCATCGCCAACAAGATGATTTCAAGGCACAGGGTCTCCGCCATGGTGACTCTGTTTTCCGCAAACGCTTACGCGACGGCGCCTGTACTTGTCCGGAACCAGATTATCGGTCTTCACGGCACGGGTGTTATAGGCGCGCGTGACGGCGTGTATAATTTTACTCTCCAGCCTGCGTCGACCGAATTTATCCGCAGCATTTCGGAATTCGCGAAATCAAGAAATTTCGAAAGGGTTGCCTTGTCGATTCAACCCGCGGGAACGACCATTGAACTTCTTGAAGGGTTGCATGGAAATCTGCCGGGCGAAGTCCGAAGATTCGACAGCAACGACGGCGACCGCGATTTCGCAATGATGGTCCGCGGTATCAATGAATTTCAACCGGATTTGATTTTCGTCGGCATAAATCCGCCGGCGTTGAATATTTTCGGCCGCGAAATGCACTTGCAACGGGTCGGCGCGACACAGCTGCACTTTGGGCTTGTCGGATTGACGGACGATTTTTCTTTGTTCGAAGGGGCGTACAGCGTGGACGTATCCCAGGGAAACGACGAATTCATCGAACGTATTGGAAGTTCCGTGACTTTCTTCTCGCCTCTTTTTTATGACGGCATAGTTGTTTTTGCAAAGGCTGTCGAAACGGCGGCGTCCGATTCCGACGCCATACCGTCCGCCGAAGATATTTCGGCCGCGATGAAAAGAATTCGCCGGCACGAAGGCGTCGCCGGACACATAGACATAACAGACCACGGCGCGTTCTTGTCATCCGCGGTTCTGCATAGAATCGAGAACAACAGGCCGGTGCTTGTCAGTTATTAGCCAGTAGTTAGCAGGCAACGGGCCGTAGTTAACAGTTGTCTACTATAGTAGACAAACAGTAAAGGAGTGGTGTGAGAAAAAAACTTTTAATTATGATTGGCGTGATTGCAATCGCCGCTTTGGCGTTTGTCGCGATGCGTCCGGCGTATCTGTCGTCGGATGCGCGGCCCGTTATCACAATCGGCGCGATTCTGCCGCTGTCCGGCAATAACGCCGTTATCGGAACATCCGCAAGGTCCGGCATTATCATGGCGCTTGAAAAAATAAATTCCAACCCGGACAACAGATACAGATACCGTGTCGTGATAGAGGACGGATTCGATGCGGCCCGCGGCATCGTCGTTTATGAAAAGCTGCGAAATGTCGACAGAATAGACGTCCTGTTGTCCGGCAACGCGGCAATGGGACACGCATTGCGGGACAGGGTTCGCCGCGACGAGATTCTGCATATTTCGCTTTCCGCCGATTATGCCGTGTCCGACAACGAATCCACGTTTAACCATAATTCCGATTTGGATTCGGTGTCGCGGCAGCTTGCCGGATATTTGAAACAGCGGGGGTTTGAAACCATATCCCTTGTATCGTTTCAACATTTGGCGGGCGAAGCGGTCATGAGAGCCCTTACGCCCGAATTGGAAACAGCCGGCATACGCATCGTCGGAACGGAAAGATTATCGCCCGCGGAACGGCAATTCAGACAGGAAGCCGCGCGCGTCGTCGCCACAAATCCCGACGTCGTCATGATGTACACTTATGAACCTATACTGTCGCTTTTTGCGCGGGAATTGCGTCAACAGGGATTCCGGGGAAGAATTACGACTTTGTATCTGTTTGCGTTCACGCCGGACAAGACGCTTTTCAACGATGATTTCTTTGTCGATATTCCAAGCGGTACGGAAGAATTCGCCGAAAAATACGCCGTGCGATTCGGCGGCCGGGTGGCGGACGCTTCGGCCGCGTTAAGCTTTGACAACGTTATGATTATACACCGCCTGTTTGAAAAATACGGCCGGGATACGACAAATCTGCGCGAACGCCTGCTTGGCATAATCGCGGAATACGACGGCATAAACGGCCGGCTTTCCATGAACGACAAAGGCACGATTTTCCCAGGAAGCATTATCAGATACATAAAAGACGGAGAAATAAAATGAAAAGAAAAGCTTTAATAATCATCGGTGTGATTGCAATTGCGGTGGCGGCGCTTTTTGTGCTTCGTCCGGCGCACCGATTTTCCGACCCGCGGCCCGTCGTCACAATCGGCGCGATTTTACCGCTTTCCGGAGATATGGCACACATGGGGGACGCCATCCGGCGCGCCATTAATTTCGCCATATCCGACATCAACGGCAATCCGGACAACCGGTTCGCATACCGGGCGATTTTCGACGACAACCAACATCAGGCAAGGCAAGCGGTCTCCATCGCGAACAAGATGATTGCGCGGAACAGGGTTTCCGCCCTTGTAACCGCGTTTTCGCCAAGCGCGTTCGCAACAGCGCCGCTTATTATCCAGCACGGGCTTATCGGTCTTCACGGCACGCCCGTTCACGAAGTTCTTGACGGTGTTTATAATTTTACATTCTTTCCCACGCCGGCCGAAATTACCCGCGGACTTTCGGAATTCGCACATTCAAGAAACCCCGAAAGGATTGCATTGGCGTTTCAGATTTCCGGGACCACCCTTGAACTTCTTGAAGGCCTGGACGGCAAGCTGCCCGGGGAAGTCCGACGGTTCGACAGCAATCTTGGCGACCGCGACTTCGCAATGCTTGTCCGGCGTATGAAGGAATGGAATCCGGATTTGATTGTGATTTCCGCCTCGCCGCCGGGACTTAATATCTTGGCGCGCGAATTGCACATGCAACAGGTCGGCGGGACAAAAGTATATTTCAATCTGCCCAATGTGACGGACGACTTTTCTTTGTTCGAAGGCGTTTATACCTTAAGCTATTCACAGGGAAATACCGAATTCGTCGAACGGATGAGAAGCGCGTCGACTTTCTTCGCGGCGTATTTTTATGACAGCGTCCGGGTCTTTGCCGCCGCTGTCGAACGCGCCGCGTCTGATTCCGACGACATTCCATCCGCCGAAGATATTTCGGCACAGATGCGACGGATGCGCGCGTATTACGGCGTCGCCGGGCATTACGATATAACGGATGCGGGCGCGTTTCAATCGGCAATGCTTATGTACAGAATCGAAAATGGAAAAGTGGTAGGTGGTAGTGGAGGCGGTAAACAGGATAAAGCATCTACACCCTATCACTAACACCGACCACTATGGATATTCAAATAATGTTACAACAATTGCTTCTTAATACATTAATCATCGGCAGCGGGTACGCGCTTATGGCGATGGCGTTCCGCCTTATGCATTGGGTGTCGCCGTTTTTCAACCTTACCCTTGGCGCGTCGGTGGCGCTTGGCGCGTATCTTGGGTTCGCATTGATACCGGTATTCGGCGTGACGGCGGCATGGCCGATTGTAATCGTGCTTGTCGCGGCATTCACATGGGCGCTTGAAGCGTTTATTTTCAAACCCGTGCGCGCGTCCGGCGCGTCACCGATGGTTTTGCTTATCATATCGCTTGGGCTTTATACAATTTTCGAAAGCGCGATTCATCTTGCGTTCGGGCCGCAATATCAAACGCTTGGCCGTGCGCTTGATTTCACAAGGGTCGCCGGAATCCCAACGACCCAGGTTGTCATAGTCGGATTCGCCGCCATAGTGCTTGGCGGATTGTCGTTCATGTTGCAACGCACGTTTTTCGGCAAGACCATTCGCGCGATTCACGACAGCCCGCCTTTGGCAAACCTTGTCGGCATAAATGTCCCGCGCGTGGTGATGATTGTGTCCGTGATTGCCGGCGCAATTCTTGGCGCGTACGGATTGTGCGTCGGATACGATACGGGTATGGAGCCGCTTATGGGCTTTAATATCTTATTCAAAGGAATGATTGCGGCCATCATCGGCGGCCCGACCATCCTTGGCGCTTATCTTGGCGCGATGGTGCTTGCCGGCGCGGAGAATATCGGCGTTTGGATGTTTGCGTCGCAATGGCGCGATTTGGTGGCGTTTGTGATATTTATCATCCTGTTGTGGCTTCGCCCACGGGGCATATTTACGCAGAAGCCGAAGCGGACGGAATGCAGAGTTTAGATAAGCTAACTAACAGCTAACAACTGGCTTGTCCCTTATAGTAGTAAGGACAACGGATAAAATGAAAAAGGAAACATAATGAGAAAGAAAAAACTTTTGATAATTATTGGGCTGGTTGCGGCGGCTGTTTCGGCGTTTGTGCTTGTACCGCGCGGCGCGGACAAATCCGATGATGGCCGGCCTGTCGTCAGGGTTGTCATGCTGTATCCGATGACGGGCGACATGGCGGCGTTTGGCGATGTCAACCGCCGGGTTATCGACGCGTTCATGCCGGAATGGAAAGCGCAAAATCCGGACGCGAAATACAGGTATGAGATAATTTGGGAAGACGTGCAATTTTCGACCGCGCGGGCAGTAACCATAATGCACCGCTTTGCGCGAAATCAAAGGGCCGACGCGGTTGTAAGTATTTTTTCGGGTATGGCGCTTGCCATCAATCCGATTATCAACAGGCATCGGATTATCAATCTGAACTATACGCTTGACCCGGCGACAAGCGACGGTGATTTTGCCTTTCGCCTGACCCTTGATATGGAAGCGGCGATTGATAAACTTCTTTCCCGTGTGCAGGCCCAGGGCGTAAATAAAATTGCGGTCATCGGAGGAAGCGACGTCGCCAACACCATACTGTACGATACAATCGTGCGACAGGCGAACGCACGCGATACTCTTACGCTTGGGCCGACCTTCCGCATTCGTCCGGGCGAACAGAATTTCGACGTGATGGTAAGACAGATAAGGCAATCCGGCGCGGGCATGGTGGTTATGCAATTAATGCCGCCGGATTCCGACAGGTTTATCACAGCCATGCGGCGGAATAATTTGAATATTCCCGTGACCGGACAACAGACCATCGGACTTGTCACCGATAAATCATTGGTCGAAGGAATGTGGGAAGTTCGGGATGTGACCGCCACGCCCGAATGGCTTGACCGGTTTGGAGGCGTCCTTGGGCGGACGGACACCTATTACGCCGAAGCGACGTACATGATGATTAACATACTTGTCAATGCGTGGGAAATGGCGGACGCCGCACCCGGCGAAAAGCCGACACCCGAAGCGGTCGCGGAATCCATGATAAGAAACACCGCAGGACTTCGGACATCATTGGCGACGCTGAGGACGGACGACGACGGCAACATCCTTGTCCCCACCGTAATCCGCGAAATACGTGACGGCCGGTCGGTTGCGCCGGCTGGTGACCAGTAATCGGTTATCATTAATCAGTTACCAGTGATTAGTAATTATAAAAAAGATGTCTACTATGGTAGGCAACTGATAAAGAGGATGGTATGAGCAAAAAACTTTTGATAATCGCCGGCATCGCTGTTATCTCCGCTTTTGCATTTTTCGCAATCCGACCGGCATATATGTCATCCGATCCGCGGCCCGTTATCCGGATTGGGTTCTCCATGCCGATGTCCGGCGATTCCGCACACTTTGGCAAAGCCGCTCGCCATGGCGTAAGGTTGTTTTTCGAAGACTTTGATGCGGACGCGGCGCATTACAGATACGAAATCATATTCGAAGACAATCGTTTTCAATCCGGCGTGGCCGCATCCGTCGCGCATAAAATGATTGCCGCCAACCGGGTCAACGCGATTGTATCCCTTGCGTCGCATATCGGCGGCCCGACAAACCCGATTGCAGAACGCGCCGGCGTCATCCATATTTCGGCATCCATAGACCCGGACGTTGCGCGCGGCGAATATAATTTTATAATCATATCGTCGGCCCGCGGACAAGCGCAGGCGGTAATCCGGCATTTGCAAAATCTTGGCGTGGGAACAATAACTCTTGTCCATGAAATTGTATCCGGCCAACAGGTGTTCATCAACGCATTGAAATCCGAAATCAAAGGAACCGGGATAGAAATTAAAAGCGTCTATCCGGTAAACAAGGGCGAGCGTGATTTCCGCCCGATACTGCAACGTATCGCGAATGATACGCCCGACATGATTCTTCCCCAATTTTCCGAACCGGAAATCGCAATATTTCTGCGCCAGTATCATCAGTCGGGCATAACAATCCCGCTTTTCAGCGCGGATTCGTTTTCGTTTCTTGGCGACAAGACATTGGCCGAAGGATTGTATTATGTCGCCACGGCATCCGGCAACGACGATTTCACAGAAAGGTACGAACGGCTTGTCGGAAGCACCGCGACGAACTTTGCGGAATATATGCACGCGATTCTGCAAATCCTGACAACGGCGTTCGAAGCAAATCCGGATGCGGCGGACAATACCGCCGCGGCGCGGGCTATCCTTGAAAAGACCGACGGATTGGAAACGGTTATCGGCGTTGTCACGATATGTCCGGGCGGAATTATCGACGCGCCCACTGTGTTGCGAAAAATAGAAAACGGCGTGCCGGTAAGAATGGAGTGACCTTCAACCATTAATCAGTTACAAGTGACCAGTGATTAGTGATTTGAAAAAAGATATCTACTATAGTAAACAAGTGATAAGGAGGATGATATGAGCAAAAAACTTTTGATAATCGTCGGCGCCGTTGTTATCGCCGCTTTTGCGTTCTTCGCAATGCGGCCGGCATATATGTCATCCGACCCGCGGCCCGTTATCCGGATTGGGTTCTCCATGCCCCTGTCGGGCGAAGCGGCGAAATTCGGACGCTCGGCACAGCATGCGGTCCGACTGTTCTTCGACGATTTCGACGCGGACGCGGCGCATTTCAGATATGAAGTATTCTTTGAAGACAACCGGTTTCAATCCGCAACCGCCGCGACCAGCGCGCGAAAAATGATTGCCGCCAACCGGGTCAATGCCATCGTATCCTTTGCATCGCATATCGGCGGCGCGATAAACCCGATTGCAGAACGCGCCGGCGTGATTCATATATCCACGGCGACAGACCCGAACGTCGCCCAGGGCGATTATAATTTCACCATCGTAACATCCGCCGAAGACAAGGCGCGCGAAGTAATCCGCCATCTGCAAAACACGGGCGCACGGACCATAGATTACGTTCATGAAATCACATCCGTGCAACAGATATTTCTTGACGTGCTGCGCGGCGAATTGGAAGGCACGGGAATCACGGTCCGGAATGTCCACCCGGTAAACAGGGGAGAGCGGGATTTCCGCCCCATATTGCACCGCGTCAATAATGACGCGCCCGATGTGATTTTCGCACAGTTCTTTATGCCGGAAATTGCCATATTCTTGCGCCAGTATCATCAATTGAATATGACAATCCCGGTGATAAGCGTGGAATCGTTTTCGTTTTTGGAAGACAAAAGTCTTGCCGAAGGATTCTATTACGGCGACGGCGCCCCGTGGAGCGACGATTTCATAGAAAGGTTCGAACGATTGACGGGGACCCGGGTGACGAACTATGCGGAATATTATTATGCGATATTGCAGATTCTGACCAAAGCGTTCGAAGCAAATCCGGACACCGCCGATAACGCCGCCGCCGCGCGGACGATTCTTGAAAAAACCGGCGGGATGGAAACGGCCATCGGCACCATCACGACGGCGCCGTCCGGGGTTATAAATTCCCCGGGCACGCTTCGTAAAATAGAAAACGGAATAACGGTGATAGTGAAATGATAAAACTTAATCATATTACGGCCGGATACGGTGACAAAGTTGTCTTAAGCGACGTGAGCGTCGCATTCGACCCGTCCAAAATCACCGTGATTATGGGACCGAACGGATGCGGCAAGACGACCTTGCTTAAGACTATGATGGGGTTGTTGCGGCCGATGAGCGGGGATATATCTGTGGGCGGAAAATTTTCCGCTCCCGCAAGCCCCGCGGACTGGATAAAACACGGCGTGTTTATGATTGGCCAGGGTCAGCGGGTCTTCCCAAACATGTCCGTGCGCGACAATATTGAAATCGCGACGCACCATTGGGGCAACCGCGCGGAATTTTCCGCACGGCTGGATAAAGTTCTTAAACACTTTCCGGCTTTGCGTAACCGGCTTGACGATATGGCGGGAAATCTTTCCGGGGGGCAGCAACAGATGGTCGCGCTTGCGCGCGGGCTTATCAATCAACCGAAATTGCTGGTGCTGGACGAACCCAGTATCGGGCTTGCGCCGAAACTTATAAGCGACACGTTTCACAAACTTCGCGAAATAAATAAAAAAACCGGAACCGGTTTTATAATCGTGGAACATAATTTGAAAACCCTGTTGCCGCTTACCGACAATGCGATAATTTTATCCATGGGTAAAATCGCATACGATGACGCAAGCGACGGCAAGACTCTTTCCAAAATGCTTACCAAGATTTTTTGACGCACAAAAAACGCCCCAAAGGGCGTTTTTTATCGACTTGCAACAGCATGCTCTTGCGCCATGTGTTTGACGACAGCGCGTTTGGGATTAAGGTGCGCCATAGTCGCGGCAAGCGGCGCGCGTATCGGATGAAGCGCGATTTCAAAAGCTTCGCCAATCGCAAATTTAAGCGTGCCGATGACTTTATCGAATTTGGTGTCGCACGTCACCATCGCCGCCTCGTAATCCTTCGGCAGATACAGAAAGCGCGTCTTATAGTCTTCCGGAATGTCCAGAATTGTTTGTTTAAGGTCTTTTATCAATGACATATCCCGCTCCTTTGGCATATGTTGCAATCTTATACCAACATTATAGTTCATTTTGGGTTCCTGTCAAGGGAAGTTCAAACATGGCGGGCAGGCATTCTGTTGCTTACTTTCCCATATCTGAATTGTTATCTTATTAATCCCTTTTTAACAAGGTCTTTCAATATTCCGCCGACCATATGAATTGCTGACAGCCTGTATTCATCAGACGAATCAATGTATGCGATTTCTTCTATTTCGCTGGACGGTTTTGGCGTGCCGGTGAAATCTGCGGTGTATGCCGTAATTTTTACCATAACGCCTGCTGGTTTGCCGTCTGCTTGTGCGGTATAAGTGGCAAATAATTTCGCTGTTTCGGGAATAATGTCGATATCCAACTCTTGTTTTATTTCGCGCACCAAAGCCTGGACATCAGTTTCGCCCGGAATGCGTTTTCCGCCAGGATTGTAAAATTTATCTTTACCTTTTGTGCGCACGACAAGTTGTTTCTGATTTTCAAAATGCATCCAAGCAAGCTTGTCTATGGTTTGATTTTCCATTTATTGACCCCGTTATTATAGGCATTATATGTACGCCAAGGCTACGGAGGACACTCCTTGGCCTTTGCTACTTGCTTACTCACCCGTAGCCTCGCAGAGGCGAAGGGTGGCGGGACAGGATATCTAAGTATATGGCAGCCTATAAGAATGTCATTACAATGTGATACCGTCCAGCAACTGCACCGCTTCCGCACCTTTTTCAAATGGCACGAATATGTGGTCATGGTGTATTGGCGCGAAAACGTTACAGCTGATTCCGTTGTCGGCAAGGACTTTGGAAAACGTGCTTGTTATTCCTAGGGCGTTCAGGGAAGTTTCCGCGGACAAGGTAATCCAGGCAGCGCGGAATTCGTATGCCAGTCCGTGCTTCTTTGCGACCGATTCCGATATGACCAGAGTTATACCTTCGGCCTCTTTGAATACGCATATTGCATCCGGCAGAAATTGCGCCGCCATGTCGCTGTCTGCGGCCACAAATGCAAACGCCTCCTCGTGAAGAATTGGGCTTAGTTTCATTTTACAACTCCATTGACTCTCTGTTTTAGGCCATTATATAGAATGCCTATTAAAATTGCAGCTATCAGGGATTTTAGCAAGGTATACATAGTCAATGCAATAAAAATCCTACAGAACTGCGGGCTTTTAGGGTGTTTCTACCATGTGCCATATACTATCTGAAATCTTGGCGGGGCTGTAAAGAACAACGGTGTATCCCATACTAAGCCCAGCCTTGTGACCCCATCATAACACCGTTATCAGGGAAAATACAGGGAAATTTTGCATATTTCGCCCAATTTCTCGAAAATTGCCCCGCCACACCCCAACAATACCGCCAATTCGCCCGAAAATTCCCTAAAAAATTAACAGGGAATTTATTTTGAGTATCAGGGAAAAGAAAGTAAATAAAGTGTAATATACCTTGAAACTACCCCCTAAAATACTATATTTAGTCGGAAAGGAAGCTAAACAATTGAATAGGAGAAATATATTGTGTGCCTAAATATCCATCAGACACAACAAAAAGTGCAAGATAATTGCACGATTTCTTTTATTCATGCCCAAGTTTCTGATGTAGCAAAGTTGGCCACAAAGATACAAAAAAGCATATCTGATACTAGTTGGATAAACAGCCTAGACATTATGGCAAAATTGGGCTATGAAGCTCGTGCCAAAGAGACGATAGCAAAAATCGTATCGGGAATTCTAACCAATGTTGTTAATCCAATTTCAGGAGACTTAGGTGAAATAATAGTATCAACACAGGCGCAAGATTTGCTTGTAGGACATCACCGTCATAACAAAATTCCACTGGCTGAATTATGGAAAGAGAAGAAACGTGGAAATCCTGGATTTGACTTTCACACAGAGACTCCAACCAACTTTATTGCATTTGGGGAAGCAAAATATAATAAAAATCAGTCATCGCACACCATAGCTATCAATCAAATCGTTAAATTTATTGAGAACAAAAAAGATATTAAGGAGCTGCCTGACTTAGATAAATGGATTGGCGATAAAACTAAAAGCAACATTTCAACATTTCCGGATAAATCAAAGGCATTTACTATTGCATTTTCCGTCCATAACAAAAATTACAATGAGATATTTGATAATGTAATCGCTAGTCCGAAATTTAGTGAGTTATTGAAATATCCAGAAATATATATTGTGGGGATAGAATTTGTTAATTAAAGAGATACTGTCTTCAAAAGATTCTGATGCCATAAGACAACTTATGGCAAGTATTATTATGGACATCCATGAGAATGGGGCAATTGACATACAACAGTTAGAAAAATTATCTTATATTAAATCATTTCATCAGACATTATTTGCTGAACAAGAAAACGAACTTCTTTATGTTTTAGGGTTATTCTATAAAACTAAAGATCCAGAATCATTTTTTGAAGCCTGTTATCAAGTTTACGCAGATGTCATAAAAAATGAAACCCAAGAAAATTTTACTCCCATACAAGCCGATATATTAGAGCATATCAAAAAACATAAATTCTTTTCTTTCTCTGCCCCAACAAGCGTTGGTAAATCATATTTATTCAGATATCTAATAACCAATGCGAAAAATGACGTGGTTGTCGTTGTCCCATCACGAGCTTTGATAACCGAGTATATCTTAGAAATCACAAGAGTTGTTGATAAAGATGTTTTGGTTTTACAATTTATTGATGACATAAACAAAACGAATACTAATCGACGTATATTTGTCGTGACCCCTGAAAGAGCAAGAGAGCTATTCAAGTTGAAAAATAGATTCAATATTGAGCTTTTCTTATTTGATGAAGCCCAAATCGCAGAAGAATATATGCGGGGAATGCTATTTGATGCCTTGGTTAGGCGCATAAATACGCATTTCCCAGATTCTAAAAAGATTTTTGCACACCCATTTATTGAAAACCCAGAAGCTCAGTTTATAAAACACAATATAAATACTGACACCGGAAAGTTTTTATATAACCAACAAAGTGTTGGAAAAATTTATATGTCATTAAAAGACGATAAATTATCATATTTCTCTCCATTTGAATCGGAAAAGTTATTTGATAAAATTCCAGAGACATCCGATATAATTTATGAGAAATTAAAGACCGATGGAACTACATTATTGGTGTATATTTCGAAAGAAAATATTTATAATGGGTCATGTTTAGAGAAATTCAAGAAATACATAGAATTGTGCCCAAAAATTATAGATGCGGATGCTCTAAAAATAATAGAAGAATTTAGAGATTTTATTGGCGCAGAAGAGAATGCTCCATCCGTCATGATAGATATGATGAAACGAGGTATTGTTATTCATCATGGCTCTATTCCATTATACGGAAGACTGTTAATAGAAAAATTTGTAAAACTCGGTTTCGCAAAAATTTGTTTTGCTACCTCAACCTTGATTCAAGGTATTAATATGCCATTTGATATGGTGTGGATTGATAAATTCCAATTTAATGGTTCTGAAACAGATAAAGTAATAGGCTTGAAAAATCTCATCGGTAGAGCTGGAAGGACTTCGCTTAACCAGTCTTTTGATTACGGATATGTGATTATTCCAGATAGTCATATAAAAAGCTTTTCAGAGAGACTGAAGAAAATAGCAAAATTAAACGAAGAATCGGAACTAAACAAAAAAGTTGAAACTATCGAAGAGGATTTGCAGGATGTTGTGGAAGCAATACAGAAGGATACTTTCAATGATGAATATATGATGCCAGAAATTCAAATCGAGCGAATGAAAAACGCCGATATTGACGCTGATATTCAATATATCCTAGATAATTTGCTATCAAATAATTTACCACTTAAGTGGCAATAATATAACAAGCTTAGCCTAACATCCAAAATACGAATAAAGGAAGCCTTTGAGAACATATATTCGGCGCATTTAAGGCGCAATGAATTAACAAAAGGAGAAAAGGCAGTGTTGAGCACGAGCATACAAATCTTGCTTTGGCTCATACAAGGACGCTCATTTAAAGCTATTCTAGCGAATAGATATGCCTATATTACGAAGAGAGATGACCAGCGTAATATAGAAAAAGAATATAAGGAAAGGCGTATTGATTCCAATGAGCAACAAGCGCAATTAGACTCCATAATCCTAAAATTTTCTCAAATTGCAACTCAGTTGCCAAATAAGGGATTTAAGAACCTTGTTTCTATATTTCCGACCAATTCGCATCTATCAGATTTTAAATATGACATATTAGTATTCGATACATATGACTACTTGGATAAAGTAATATATTTTTCACTCGCAACCCCATTATCCGGCGCTTTTCATCAGTATTATGAAAAGACCGAAGATAAACGAGCAGAAATAATGAAAAACTATATAAAATATGGAACAAATGACCCACTTGAGATATGGCTAACTAGGTATGGGTTCAGTTTTGAAAATATCGAATGGCTGAAAGGATATGTTAATCAAATTGATGAAAATGGAATATCATTCAAACCTGAAATTAATAGACTTCCAGAAACAAAGCTTGAAGTGATAAATAGGTTCATATAAAAACTCCCCTACAACCCACTTACGCATTTTATTTTTTGACTATCTTTTTTGTGCCGATGCTTTTAGCATTGAGACGAGTTATTGGGGTCTTGCCGGTACTGCGTTCGATTTGACGGCGGGCGGCGAGTGCGGCCTTTGCTCCCTCAGCGGCAGCATCAATACTTTCATCAAAATCTTTTGGTTGGCGAAGTTGAGACACATCCGTAGCGGCAACTTCAGCCAACATATTCAGAACTAATTCCGTATTGGTCATATTGTCGCGCAAATTTTCCTTTCTCAAGCCTTTAAATTTCTTATATTCTCGCGTGTCGCTACCTCACTAGATTTGGATCATAAGGTCAGTCAATTCTGCATATTCCTTACCTTTCTTGACTCCGGACTTATCCCATTCGTCTGTTAATGACTTACGGACTTCTATGGACTTAAGGCGTTGGTTTATCCAGTTTTCGGAATACCCAAGTTTCTTGTAGGCATGCATGGCACGGTTTATGGCAAGTTCTGGGTCAATAGTTTCATCGATACGTTCAGACCCGACTCTAGCCAACCAAAGCTTAAACGGCTCGGCTTTTTTACTGGGAATAGATTGAACCAGGCGCAGAATTTGTTCCGTATCTGCAACATCGGTCAAGCGCATTTTTCCGTCCGGAGCAGTCATTTTCAAACCGTGACAATTTGTCACGGTTTCATTTCCTTCTTCTTTCAGACGTTGTTTTAGTTTCCGCCAATATGCTGTAGAATCGACGCTTTCAGTCAAGACTGCCACGATGTCCACAACCGAAAACCACCACTTTTCAGCAGTTTCATCCCATAGAGTCCTGATTTGTTTGTTTTCAAATAATTGTACTGCATTTTTGCCCATTTGCGCCTCTTTATTTCTATCTTATCCTAGTAAAAAAATAAAGATAATTCCAGTCAATTTTATAGAAACAACTTGATTTTATCAGTATTTCTAGGTAAATTTGATATGAACCGACCGGGATGTTGGTTCGGGTCTGTCGTTAGACCACGTCAAAGCAGTATATATTAATTTTATCGCAGTATATATTGTATCCGCACAAGTAGATGGTGAAACAAAGCTGTCTACATCCCCGTACTGCTAAGGTCGGGGAGCCGCCTGCGATAAAACAGGGTCTTCCCGAAAGCAGTGCG
>Ga0123353_10000361_pt1 | contig 55519 bp, 49 predicted proteins | sample TergutLab28metaG_3_FD_92763 | JGI IMG/M metagenome (GOLD analysis project Ga0123353, IMG submission 92763) | Labiotermes labralis P3 segment gut microbial communities from Petit-Saut dam, French Guiana - Lab288 P3 | ecosystem: Host-associated > Arthropoda: Insects > Digestive system > Gut ... | reverse complement strand
GGCGTTGCTGCCCAAGCCGTTATCCCACGAATAACTTACGCCGCCGGTAGCAGTCAGGCTGATGCTTGATGTGGTGCAAGTCAATACGTTGGTTCCGGTATTGTTGGTGATTCCGGCGGTTGGCTTGCAGTCTGTAACTGAGATACTTGCAACATTGGACACAACAGAGGCTGCTCCGCCTGTGGCGCTTACTACGCAGTAGTAATAATATGTTCCTTCCGTAAGCGTAGTTGGGATTGTGAAACTTGCGTTGGTTGCCCCTGATTCTATCGTGCCACCCGTGTTGCTGTTGGTAGTGTTCCTGTACCACTGGTAGCTAACCGTTGCGCCTTGCGTAGCACTTGCCGAGATTGTCAGGCTGCCGCTGATGCTGCCTTCTGTGAATGTGGTTGATGCGGCAGGTTGCGTATTGATTGTGATGACTGGCAGAGGATTTTCATTTGGCTTCACTATCACTGTTGCTACAACGGTAGGCATGTCGGTAGCACCCGTAGCTCTTAATAGACAATAGTAGTAATATGTTCCAACTGTAAGATTGGTTGGAATTGTAAAACTGGCACCGGTTTCATTGGTGATTGCCGTACCGCCCGTGCTACTGTTGGTGGTATTGGAATACCACTGGTAGATGAGCGTAGCGCCTCTGTTAACAGTTGCATCGACCGTCAGGCTGCCGCTGATAATGCCTTGCGTGACAGTGGTTAGTGCGTCAGGCTGCTTGTTAATTGTGATGAAAGTGGTGTTCGCGTTATTTAATACCGTCACCGTTGCCACATTGGAGCGGACAGGAGTTGCGCCATTTGGAGCTCTCACTTCACAGAAGTAGTAATATGTTCCTTGAGCAAGGTTGGTTGGTATGTTAAAAACTTCGCCGGTTGCGTTGGCTACTGCCGTACCGCCTGTGTTGCTGTTGGTTGTATTGGAGTACCACTGATAGCTAACCGTAGCATTTTCCGTAGCGCTTGCTGAGACTGACAAACTGCCGCTGATGCTGCCGCGTACAACAACTGTCAGCGGGGCAGGATGCGTATGAATCGTAATTATCGGAATGATAGGCGTTACCGTTGCTGCAGTGGTAACCGATACGCTTGCGTCGTTGCTACCGGTTATGGTTATTCTCGGGTTATACGCCCCGGCAGCTAATCCCGCGTTCAGGCGTATCGTAAAGGTTTTGGTTTCACCTGGCGCCATAGCCGTTGTCCAGTCTGCGCACGGGGTCAGTGTATAATTTGCCACGGTCGGCAAGGCATCCAATGTTACATTTTCGATTCCGGTGTTGGTAATTGTTACCGTCTGCTCTGCCGGTTGTGTGTACCCCTCTACCAAAGATCCGAAATTGATGGATGATGGTGATGCACCGATTGAGTGTGTTGACGGCGTCAATGGAGTAATCGGACACCACCAATTTCCGGAGGCGGCAATCATGCTCAATACATGTATGTAATCGCCATAGACATTGGGAGTAGTGTTTCTTGCGCGCGCCCAGTCCCAGCCGTTGGTCATCCAGTTTACGGGACCATAAGCCGCCGCCGTTACCAAATACGGAGCGATGAATTCATATCCACCCATATTGTTGTCAAAAGTTCCGTTTAGATTACCACCGCGAATATTAGCGAAGTTCCCGCTCGCCCGTGTATTCATAGTGCTGTTTATTTTGCTTACGACTGCATCTATCGGAGAAGATGCACCCGTATGGAGAATGTCCAAACCTATGCGCAAAGGCACACGGCAGGCATTATAGCCGTATCGTTGGTCATTAGTAGTGCTTTCATTCCAGTGGGTGGTGGCGTCCGAAGGAGATGGTCCTAAAGGTCGCCATACACTGTTGGAGCCATACCACAGGAAATCGGACAGTAAGCCGGTGGTGGCATGAGCTGCATCGTTTATAGCCTTGTAAGTAGCGTCGATGACACGCTGCCAATTAGTGGCGGCGCTACCGGTAACCGCGTTGCCAACCTCATTGAACGGCTTCCAATGCGTAATCATAAAGTCGGAAGGTCGGGTGATACGAAAGTCGTCACCGTTGTTACCCCAAATAACCCAGTTCCCAATACCCATAGTGTGAGAAGCGGTGGCAGCGGTAGGTTTGGTTACGTTTACACTGCTCAACAAGAGTTGGCGCATCGCTCCTTTTGCATGATACAAATATTCCGAATCCGAAGTGAGAGCGTTACCCCCGTTGTTATTGGTTTTGCCATGAGCCGGACCGCCCCATTGCGCATCTGCCAATAATAGAGCATATGTCATATCTAATGCGCCGTCAGAGGCAGTACTTACTGAGGTGGTTGCTCTCCAAGGACCTGTTCTGCCTATAATCTGCCAAACCATTAAGTATTTTTCGTTGTCGGCGCTATTGGTGTAGTTGGTGGCGGGGAATTTTTTCATCGTACGGAACGCCGCGTCAAAATAATGTTTAATTGTCACTTCGTCGGTGCCAAACGCTGAACGAAGATTTGCGGGCAGATTATCCCTCAATCGTTGTCTAAGCGGCACCCGCGTGGAGCTTAAGTTGGTGGGATTGGAAGGCACCATCATATCTTCGGCGCCTGCCATATAGACAAGCATGACCATACCAAAACCATGCGATTCGCAAACAGCTACCCCGTCGGCGGCGGCGTTTGTGCCGCCATCGTGGTTTAACACCATAAGGAAGTCATTTTTGTTGGAGGCGGCACTTGTGGTCGGGTCAACGATGAATCTTGAGAGGATTCTGTTGAATTGGTCTGCAACGTCTTGAGTCATCTCCTCTTGGGTTCTATTGCTCGGCATTACCCGTGTCTGTTCATAGCCGAGATCAATCACCTGACCAAAAGGTCGTTGCGGATCTTGAGCGAATAAAGAAAATGTTGAAATTATCAACAGGATTGCCGTAATTTTTGTTTTTTGCATTTTAAAAATACCTTTAGATTTATGGCTACTTGAAACAATATAAATATATAATAAACGTCAAAGGTACAAAAAAAATCGAGTTGGCAAAAAACCTGTTTAAATTTTATTTTAAAAAACATTAAATTCCCCTTATCCGAAAAAAACGCTTGGAATTCTTTTAGAACAGATATGTTTTCCTTTTTCGTCAAAACAATGTATTTTATCTTCTCTGCACAACCAGCCGATAGCAAGGTACAATAAGGGCTCTGACATATTTAACTTTTTTTGAATATCTGTAACCGCAAGGTCGCCTTCACCATCCAACAAACGCCAAACCTCTCCGGCGGCATGTCCAATTTCAACTTTAGTCATCATAGTTGTTAATAATTTTTTCTTTTTTTGAATGTAACTTTCACATATAACAAAATTGTTCTTATTTTAGAGGCGGGAAAATGAGATATTTTGAAAATTTAGTATTTTAGAAAAAATTTGATAAATTAAAAAATGAAAACAGATACCATTTGCGCTATTTCTACGCCTGCCGGAACGGGCGCTATTTCCGTTATCCGGATTTCAGGGGAAGAGGCTATCGTTATTTCGGATAGGATTTTTCGTGCTAAAAGCGGCAAGAACCTCGTCTCTTCCAAATCTCACCGTACACATTTCGGCTGTATTGTAAACAAAAATGAGGAGCTGATAGACGAAGTGCTGGTGACAGTGTTCATAAATCCGTACTCTTTTACCGGCGAAAATTCGGTAGAGATTGCCTGTCACGGCTCCCAATACATCCAGCAGCAAATCCTGCAACTGCTCCTCAGCAGCGGGTGCCGTTTGGGTTTGCCCGGCGAGTTTACCCAACGTGCCTTTTTGAACGGAAAAATGGATTTGTCGCAAGCCGAGGCAGTTGCCGATTTGATAGCCGCAACTTCCGCAGCATCCCACCGCATGGCATTGAATCAGATGAAGGGCAGCTTTTCCAATGAGTTGATGAGGTTGCGGGAGAAATTATTGAAATTCGTCTCGCTGGTAGAACTTGAACTCGATTTTAACGAAGAGGATGTTGAGTTTGTCAGTCGCCCCGAACTGAAAGAATTGGCTCAAAATATAGAAGAGACGATCGCTCAACTTTCCAACTCCTTCCGTCTTGGAAATGTACTGAAAAATGGTGTTCCTGTGGCTCTTGTCGGCGAAACGAACGTCGGAAAATCAACGCTTCTCAATGTGCTGTTAAACGAAGATAGAGCCATTGTCTCCGATATTCACGGAACTACGCGCGATGTAATCGAAGACATGGTTAATATTGAGGGAGTTGCCTTCAGATTTATAGATACCGCCGGAATACGCGATACGAAAGATAAAATCGAAAAGCTGGGTATTGAGCGCACTTTCCAGAAAATCGAACAGGCAAGTATTGTTCTTTGGCTGATCGACTGCACCCAATTCTGCGAACGCATCGAGTGGTTGACAGAATCAATCATGAAACGCGCGCAAGGGAAGAAAATAATATTGGTTTTCAATAAAATAGATAAAATTGCCGAAGAGGAGAGGGAGGTGCTGAACGAACTTTTTGAATGTTTTGAAGGGGAGAGAATCTACATTTCGGCTAAAAAGAAAATCAATACGCGCGAACTGCAAAATGCATTGGTTAAGGCTGCACAGATTCCTGAATTGCAGGCTGAGGATGTTGTTGTGAGTAATGTCCGGCATTATGAGGCGCTGGAAAAGGCGCTTGGCGCTGTTCGGCGGGTTATTGATGGGCTGGGAGCGGGGATTTCGAATGATTTTGTGTCGCAGGATATTCGGGAGTGTATGCATTATTTGGGGGAGATTACGGGGGAGATTTCTACGGATGAGGTGTTGGGGAGTATTTTTGGGAGTTTTTGTATTGGAAAGTAAGATCTGATGAAATATTATTTTGATGCACTACTGCCAATAACACGAAGTATTGCTATGATTTTTTACATTTAAAAGTACACATAATATTTTTCACTACATTTGCAAAATACAACTTGTAATGAATACTTAAAAGGATGTGAAAAGCAAATAAACACATAATGAAGAACTTTAGAGAAAAAGCCGATTTAATTTGGCGCGTAGCAGACCTTTTGCGAGGTGATTATAGGCAATCCGATTATGGTAAAGTGATATTGCCAATGACTGTCCTGCGGAGATTGGATTGCGTGTTGGAACCAACGAAGCAAAAGGTTTTAGATTACTTGTCGAAAGTAAGTACATTGAAAGAAAAAGCAAAAGATGAGGTTCTCAATAAAATTGCAGGATTTAATTTTCATAACAGAAGTCGCTTTAATTTTCAGAAATTAGTAGCCGATCCAAATAATGTTGGCGCTAATCTACGGGAGTATATCAACGGCTTCTCCACAAGCGCAAGAGAAATCGTAGAGTATTTCAATCTCGATGACCAGATAGACCGTATGGACGACCACAAAACAGATATTCTATTCCGTGTGGTAAAAGATTTTCAGGCGATAGACCTGTTCGATATGGATTCGATGGAAATGGGATATGTGTTTGAAGAGTTGATACGGAAATTTGCGGAACAATCGAACGAAACTGCCGGAGAACATTTTACCCCAAGAGAGATTATTCGCCTGATGGTTAATCTGTTGTTTATCGAGGACAGTAAAATTCTTACTCAGGAAGGTATTGTAAAAACGTTGTATGATCCGGCATGTGGGACCGGAGGCATGCTTTCCGTCGCCGAGCAATATGTAAAAGAACTCAATGCAAAAGCTGATCTGAAAGTATTCGGACAGGAAATCAATCCGGAATCGTATGCTATTTGTAAATCAGACATGTTGATTAAGGGACAGGATCCGGGACGTATCAAGTTTGGCAATACTTTTACTGTAGATGGCTTAGAAGATGAAAAATTCGATTACATGCTTTCCAATCCGCCGTTTGGCGTAGACTGGAAAAAAGCGGAGAAAATCATTAAATCCGAAGCAGAGAATAAAGGTATGAGCGGACGATTCGGAGCCGGTTTGCCGAGGATTAACGACGGATCGCTTCTTTTCCTGCAACACATGATTTCCAAAATGAAAGGCAGCGGAACCCGTATTGGTATTGTATTCAACGGTTCGCCCTTGTTTACGGGAGCAGCCGAGAGTGGCGAAAGTAACATTCGTAAATGGATTATCGAAAATGATTGGTTGGAAGCCGTTGTCGCCCTGCCCGATCAGTTGTTTTATAACACGGGGATCAGTACATACGTGTGGATTGTCACAAACCACAAAAGCAAAGAGCGCAAAGGTAAAATTCAACTAATCAATGCAACAGGAGCCAAAGACGAAGAACTACAGAAAGAAGGTAAGTTAGATTTCAACCGTTTTTGGAAGAAAATGGATCGCAGTCTAGGCAATAAACGCAAAGCGATTGCCGAAAATGGAAATACCAAAGGCATAGGATTCATTACCCAACTCTATGGTAATTTTGAAGAAAACGAATTCTGCAAAATATTTCCAAACGAATTTTTCGGCTATTGGCGGGCGACAGTGGAGCAACCACTGAAGGAAAACGGCAAAATCGTCAAGGATAAAAACAAACAGCCCAAACCGGATACATCGTTGCGCGATTACGAAAACATTCCTTTTTTAAAGAAAAATGCAGAAGGGAAATTAGCGCCTCAAACGATTGATGAATACTTTGATGCAGAGGTCAAACCTCATCTGCCCGAAGCTTGGATTGACCATGGTAAAACGAAAATTGGTTACGAAATCAATTTTACGAAATATTTTTATGAGTTTAAACCTTTGCGTTCATTAATGGATATCCGGGCTGATATTTTGGCATTGGAAGAAAAGACATTGGATGCAGAAAAAACGGTATTAGGTTTATGAAAAGGTATGATTCATATAAGGATTCCGGTATTGACTGTTTGGGTAAAATACCAAAACATTGGGAAATGAAGAAGTTGAATTGGTGCTTTGATTTAATCGGAAGCGGAACAACGCCTAAGGCAGACGATGAAGAATATTATAACAATGGAAAGTTTAATTGGTTATTAACAGGAGACTTGAATGACGGGGAAATCTGGGAAACATCTAAAAAGATTACTCCAAAAGCACTTAATGATTATTCTACTCTTAAGGAATACCCTGAAAATTCTTTAGTAATAGCAATGTATGGCGCTACAATTGGAAAATTAGGGCTTTTGAAGTTGCCAACAACTGTTAATCAAGCTTGTTGCGTATTAGCTAAACCTATTCATTTTCATAATTTATTCGCTTTCTATTTATTGTTAGCAGCAAGAAAAGAAATCATTAATATGAGTTATGGAGGCGGGCAACCAAACATTAGTCAAGAAATAATTAAGTCATTTAGAGTACCAACACCACCACTTACAGAACAGGCAGCCATTGCCTCTTTTTTAGACCGAAAAACCATAGAAATTGACCAACTGATTGTCGACAAAAAACGGTTAATAGAACTTTACGAAGAAGAAAAAACAGCCATTATCAATCAGGCAGTAACTAAAAGTATTGACCCAAATGTAAAGCTAAAAGATAGCGGGATTGAATGGCTGGGAGAAATACCGGAGCATTGGAAGGTAAAACGATTTGATTTTCTCTTTTCTTTTTCTCGAGGATTGGCTATTACAAAAGAAAATCTTACTAAGGAAGGAATACCATGTGTTAATTATGGCGAAATACATTCTAAATATGGATTTGAAGTGAATCCTAATAAAGATATTTTAATGTGTGTTAATAAGGACTATTTAATTTCATCTAAAAAATCATTGCTTAAACGAGGTGATTTTGTTTTTGCAGATACTTCAGAAGATATAAAAGGTTCTGGAAATTTTACCTATTTAAATAGTGATATACCTACATTTGCTGGTTATCATACAATTATTGCAAATCCGATAAGTAAGTTTATCCATAGATTTGTCGCATATTTTTTTGAGTCTCTATCTTTTAGGAATCAAATTCGTTGTAAGGTAACAGGTACTAAAGTTTATAGCATAACTCAATCTATTCTGAAATCTTCTTTTGTCATATTGCCTCCTTTTTCTGAACAGGAGATTATTACTCAGTATATAGAAGCCGAATGCTCCTGCATTGATGCCAAGATAGAAAAAACAAAAAAACTGATTGACTTGCTAACGGAATACCGCACAACATTAATCAGCGAAGTAGTAACCGGAAAAATAGAAGTAATATGATGTATAACCTTAATCAATAAATACATGGAACTTGAAAAATGGCAATCAAAAAAATTTGAAGATATAAAACAGATTGACGAATTTGGAAACGAATACTGGTTAGCGCGAGAACTACAATCAGTCTTGGGATATGCGCAATGGCGACGTTTTTGCGATGCGATAGACAGGGCTATGGTGTCATGCAAACTTAACGGGCAAGACACTGAATATCACTTTGCGGAAACAACCAAATCAATAGAGATGCCAACAGGTGTACGGGTAAAATGGCAAGTTGATGTAACGCATGATATGGGTTTTGCCGACGTCGGCAAAACCCATAAAGAGGTTCCGGATTACAAACTTACTCGTTTTGCCTGTTATCTAATTGTGATGAACGGCGATCCGCGCAAGGAGCCCATCGCACACGGACAGATGTATTTTGCAATTAAAACAAGGCAGCAAGAAATCCAAGAACTATTCGAGCGGTTGGACGAAGATGGTAAACGCTTATTCCTTCGCGGTGATATAAAGCAAAAAAATATGCTTTTGTACGAGGCGGCAAAACGAGCAGGTATTCAAACAACCTACGAATATGCCACCTTTACGGATAAAGGATATATGGGGCTATATGGCGGTTTAACGGCGCAGGATATATCGGATAGAAAAGGACTAAATAAAAATCAAGAAATCCTCGATTATATGGGAAGTGAGGAACTTGGTGCTAATTTGTTCCGTATTACTCAAACCGAGGGACAACTCAAAAAAGAAAACGTTACCGACAAAGATGAAGCCGGAAAAATTCATTACAAAGTCGGAAAGGAAGTGCGTGGCGCAATAGAACGAATTGGAGGCATAATGCCGGAAGACTTGCCAACACCCGAAAAATCTATACTTCAGGTGCAAAAGGAGCAGATAAAAACAATAAAAGGTAAAAACAAAAAAACTGATTGACTTGCTGACGAAATACCGCACCACATTAATCAGCAAAGTAGTAACCGGAAAAATAAAAGGGATATGAATGTAATACTCTTTAAAAGCAAAAAACGCAGAGCATCTTGGCTTGCGTTCTCCGATTTCCTTCTCTCAAATGAGAGATGAACTCGCTGCAAAATTAAAATATTATTTTAAGAAAACAAAAAAATATTTGAACTATTTAGATTAAAATTGCATATTTACAGACATGAACATTACAACCGAAAATACATTTGAAACAGCTTTAGTACAATCATTCACAGAGCAAGGCGGCTATACTATCGGTAACGCACCCGACTACAGCCCTGAGTTAGGTCTGTTCAAATATGATGTTATTGATTTTCTCCAAAAGTCGCAACCCAAACGCTGGGAGAAAATTCTTGCTATTCATGGAGAAGATGCCCATAACCGGGTGATTCAACGTTTGTACAAAGAGTTGGATTTACGAGGCAGTTTAGATGTGCTTCGCAATGGTTTTGTCGATTATGGCGTGCGTTTTCAAATGGTGTTTTTTCAGCCGGCATCAGGATTAAATCCGGAATCTGTTGCACTGTACAATCAAAATAACCTGAAAGTATATCGCCAGATTTATTACAGCAGTAAAAACAAAAATTCTGTCGATATCGTTTTGTCTTTGAATGGAATTCCTGTCGCTACATTGGAACTTAAAAATCAATTTACGGGACAAAATACGGGAAATGCTTTGAAGCAATACAGCGCTACACGCGATAACCGTGAATTGCTTTTTGCCTTCAACAAGCGAGCCTTGGTTCACTTTGCCGTCGATCAGGACGAAGTATATATGACCACTAAATTGGATGGCAACAAAACTTTTTGGCTACCATTTAATAAAGGAGATAACAACGGAAAAGGAAATCCTCAGAATCCGGATGGTTATCGTACTTCGTATCTATGGGAAAATATTCTGGCAAAAGAGAGCATGATGGAAATTATCCAACGATTTGTGCATTTACAAACCGAAGAATTTGAAGTAGAAGGTCGCATTTATAAAAAAGAAAAACTGATTTTTCCCCGTTATCATCAGTTGGATGCTGTACGGAAAATTGGTCACAAAGTGTTGAGCGTCGGCGTTGGCAAAAATTATTTGATTCAACACTCTGCTGGCTCTGGGAAAAGTAATACGATAGCATGGTTATCCTATCGGTTGTCAAGTTTACACAATCAGGAAGATGAACGGATATTTGATTCGGTCATTGTAGTTACCGACCGGAAAGTCCTTGATCAGCAGTTGCAAAATACAATTTATCAATTTGAGCATAAAGCCGGAGTTGTAAAAAAGATCGACAAAGATAGCACTCAGTTGGCTGCGGCATTAGGATATGGAACGAATATTATCATAACCACGCTGCAAAAATTCCCATTTATTGTAAATAAGGTTAAAGAATTGCCTGATCGAAAGTATGCCGTAATTATTGATGAAGCCCATAGCTCGCAAGGCGGCGAAGCCTCCAAGAAGATGAAAGAGGTATTGGCTGCAAAAACATTGGAAGAGGCAGAACGAGACGAAATGGATGATTACACCGGCGATGACTTTATCAGGGAAGAGATAGAGCGTTCGGCAGCTACTCGCGGAAAACAAAACAACATTTCTTTCTTTGCCTTTACGGCAACACCCAAGTATAAAACGTTACAGGTATTTGGAGATAAAGATATAGAAGGGAAACCTATTCCATTTCATCTTTATTCAATGCGGCAAGCTATTGAAGAAGGGTTTATTTTAGATGTATTGCGGTATTATACCACTTACGAGTTGTATTTCAAACTTGCCAAAGCCATTGAAGAAGATCCTAAATTTCATAAAAAGAAAGCAGCCAAAGCCATTGGAAAATATGTTTCATTACATCCGCATAATTTGGCACAAAAAACAGAGATTATTATTGAACACTTTCGAGAAATAGTCTCCAAGAAAATAGGAGGTCGGGCAAAGGCAATGTTGGTGTGCGGTTCGCGGCTTCATGCTAAACGTTATTATGAAGAATTTAAAAAATACATCAAAGAAAAAGGTTACGAAAAAGAAATTAAAGTACTAGTCGCTTTTTCCGGTAAAGTGACCGACGATAATTTCCCAATCGGTGTTTCCGAACCTGAATTGACAGGTTATGGAGAAAAAGAATTACCTGCTGTTTTTGAAAAGGATGATTATAAAATTCTGATAGTTGCCGATAAATACCAAACCGGATTTGATCAACCCTTATTACACACAATGTATGTTGATAAAAAACTATCGGGTGTAAAAGCAGTGCAAACCCTATCCCGTTTGAATCGTACTTATCCCGGAAAAGAAAACACATTTGTGTTGGATTTCGTCAATGACAGGGAAGAGATTTTAAGTTCTTTCCAACCGTATTACGAAATCACGACTGTAACCGAAGAAATAAATATAAACCATATATATGATTTGAAAGCAAGGCTTGATCAGTTTCAGATTTATTGGAAAAATGAAATAGATGATTTTGCCCAAATATATTTTAATCCGGTAATAAATCTCAACAGTCCTAAAGAACAAAAATATTTATACTCTCTGACCGATCCGGCTTTGGATAGGTACAAAGTAATCAGCGAAGAAGAAAAACAAGACGAATTCAAAAAGGGATTGCGTACATGGACAAATCTATATGCTTTTCTGTCTCAAATCATGCCATTTATAGATGTTGAATTTGAAAAATTTTATGCTTATGCCAAATTACTGCAAATAAGGCTACCCAAAAGGAATCTGACCGAATCATTACATTTGGACGATGAGGTGGCTTTGGAATATTATCGTTTGCAGAAAATCAAAGAAGGCGCTATCGAATTGGTAAAAGGTGAAACCGGAGAGTTAAGCGGAACAAGCGAAGCCGGATTAAAAAGAGCCAAAGACGAAGAAGCATTGCTTTCAGAAATCATTACTACTCTGAATGACCACTTTGGAACTGAATTTGAAGAAGCAGACAAGCTGTTTTTTGACCAGATAGAAGCGGAATTATTAGAAGATGAAACTTTGCAAACTCAGGCAAAAGTCAACAAATTAGATACTTTTAAATTTGCTTTTGACGACAAATTCATCGACAAATTAATAGCCCGAATGGATCAAAATCAAGAAATTTTTGAAAAAATATTGGAAGATAAATTATTTGGAGATTTAGTGAAAGAGTTGATGATGAAGCGGATATTTAGGAAGTTGAATGAATAATAAGAATTAAATATGATACAAAACGATATAACCCAATACATTGCCGAACTCAATCGGATATACAAAGCAGGTAATGCCACCGAACATACCTATCGTCCCGCTTTGAAATCCTTATTGGAAAAAATGACCAACGGTTTGACCGTTACCAACGAACCCAAACGCATTGCCTGCGGCGCCCCCGACTATATTGTTACCCGAAAAGAAATTCCTGTCGGATACATTGAAGCGAAAGATATTGGCAGAGATTTAAACAGCAAGGAAAACAAGGTTCAGTTCGACCGTTACAAACAATCGCTCGACAACCTGATTATTACCGATTATCTTACTTTTCAACTTTTTGAAGATGGAGAGTCGGTTACTTCCGTCACTCTTGCAAAAACAGGGAAGACCGGTATCGAAGCCGACAAAACACAGTTTGAAGCATTTGCCGCATTAATCAATCGTTTTACGGGTTACGAGGGACAGGGGATACAAACTTCAGTGCAGTTATCAAAAGAAATGGCTACCAAAGCGCGATTAATGGCAAATATTATTGAAAAGGCATTAGATGAGGATGCAGCCGATAGTAGAGACGTTACGCGCAACGTCTCTACAATATCCGGACAACTGAAAGGTTTCCGCGAGGTGCTGATACACGATATTACCCACAAAGAATTTGCCGACATTTACGCCCAAACTATTGCTTACGGTATGTTTGCTGCTAAACTCAATGATGAAACAAACGATACATTTACCCGAAGCAAGGCGGCTCAACTTATTCCTCACACCAATCCGTTTTTACGCAAACTTTTTCAATACATTGCGGGCTACGACCTTGATGAGCGTATTTGCTGGGTAGTGGACGATTTGGCAGACTTGTTCAACTATGTGGATATTAATGAAATACTCAAAGAGTTTAATAAAGACGACCACGACCCAATTATCCATTTTTACGAAACTTTTCTTGCCGAATACGACCCCGCTTTGCGGAAAAGTCGCGGGGTTTGGTATACTCCGAAGCCTGTGGTACAGTTTATTGTTCAAGCAGTGGACGATATTTTGAAACAGGATTTCGGACTTTCGCAAGGTTTGGCTGATATGTCAAAGATGAAATTGAAACAACCTGTCAAACAGAGCAACGGTAGCATAAAAGAAGAAGAAAAAGAATATCATCGTGTTCAAATTCTTGACCCTGCAACAGGTACAGGTACTTTCCTTGCCGAAGTTGCGCAAAATATTTACCGACGTTTCAAAAATCAACAGGGAATATGGCAAAGTTACGCAGACGAACACCTGATACCCCGCATTAATGGTTTTGAAATACTGATGGCTTCGTATGCGATGGCGCACCTGAAATTAGATATGCTGTTGCAACAAACAGGTTATAAGCATTCTGGAAACGAACGTTTACGCATTTATCTTACCAACAGCTTGGAAGAAGCGCGAGCCATAACCGAAATTCCATTTGCCCAATGGTTGAGCGAAGAAGCAAACGAAGCAAACCGTATCAAACAGGACGTTCCTGTGATGGTAGTGTTGGGTAATCCGCCGTATAGCGGTATTTCGCAAAACAATGGAAAATGGATTAGTGATTTGATTGAAGATTACAAATACGTGGACGGAGTTCATTTCAATGAAAGAAAACATTGGTTGCAGGATGATTATGTGAAGTTTATTCGCTTTGGTCAATATTTTGTGAATAAAAACAATGAGGGTATTCTCGCTTATATCAACAATCACAGTTTTATTGATAATCCTACGTTTCGAGGTATGCGTTGGAATTTGATGAAAAGTTTTGACAAGATGTATATTATTGACTTGCACGGCAACAGCAAAAAGAAAGAGGTTTGTCCCGATGGAAGTAAAGATGAAAATGTGTTTGATATTCAGCAAGGCGTCTCGATAAATATTTTTGTCAAGACAGGTTTCAAAGCGAAAAATACTCTTGCCGAAGTGTATCATTTTGACCTTTACGGCAAACGGCAAAAAAAATATGATTATCTGCAGAATAACAAACTTTCGACTGTTCCGTTTGTGCGTGTTGAGCCTACTGCGCCGTTTTATTTTCTGATGCCGAAAAACGAAGAAGGACGAGACAAGTACGAGCAAGGATTTAGCGTAAATGACTTAATGACAGTGAATAGTGTAGGATGTATGTCAGGTAATGATGTATTAAACATTTCGTTTTCTGCAAGTGAGCAAAATGTAAAAATTAATGACCTGCTTACTATGGATAAAAGCTCTTGGTGTGAGAATTATAAACATACAAAAGATACTAGTAATTGGTCATATTCACCTGCTAAATATGATGCAGAAAGAAGCATAGGAAAAATATTGAATATTTTATACAGACCTTTCGATATCAGATATACTTTTTATTCTGGCAAATCAGGCGGATTATGGTCTAGACCTTTGACAAAAGTAATGCGTCATTTCTTATCCGGAGATAATTTAGGATTGGTGATAGGTCGGCAGGGACAAGTTGTCGGCAATATGCTTTGGAATTTAATATTTGTTTCAGAAAATATAACAGACTTAAATTTATACTACAGGGGTGGCGGAATGGTTTTCCCCCTCTACCTTTACCCCGAAACCAACAAACTTTTTTCAGACGAAACACGCAAACCCAACTTAAACAAAGCAATTATCAAAGAAATATCCCGGCAAATAGGATTACAATTTACCGAAGAAAAAGAAAAAATCGAAAACACTTTTGCGCCGGTAGACGTTTTGGATTACATTTATGCCGTTCTTCACTCGCCCACATACCGCGAACGTTACAAGGAATTTCTGAAAATAGATTTTCCGCGTGTGCCTTATCCAGAAAATGCGGAACAATTCCGGTCTTTAGCGGCATTGGGCGGAAAACTGCGCCGCCTGCACCTGATGAAAGGCGTAGAACCACAAGAGGGCATTGCGAATTTTCCAATTGCAGGTTCAAATGAAATAGAAAAACTTCAATATGTTGACAACAAAGTGTCTATCAACGAAACGCAATACTTTGAACACGTCCCGCCTGAAGCATGGAATTTCTACATTGGCGGCTATCAACCCGCTCAAAAGTGGCTTAAAGACCGCAAGGGGCGGACGTTGAATTTTGAGGATATATGGCATTATCAGAAGATAATTCGGGTATTGAAAGAAACGGGGGAAGTGATGAGGGAAATAGATAATAAGTGTAATTTAAATTAATCCAATATAATTAATTATGTTAGATTTTATAAAACAAAATAGCGGACTAATAACTTTATTCTTTAGTGCTATTGTTATGTTATCAACAGTTGTTTATGCTATTTTGACGCGAAATTTAGTCAAAGAAACAAAATTAATGCGTAAAAGCCAATATGAACCTTATATTATGTTTTATCTTTCAAAAGGAGAAGCAATAAATGATTATTTTTTTCTTAATATTATTAATATAGGGAAAGGAGTTGCAAAAAATGTAAAATTTGAGGTGTTGCAAGATTTGTGGTTTAAAGACAAGAAAATGACAGATATGTCTTTCTTTTTAAATGGAGTGAGATACTTTCCTCCTCAAAAAAATTATAGACATTTCTTAGGTTCTCGACAAGATATGATAAGAGATGAAATTTTATCTTGTAATCTTGAAATAAAAGTTTCATATACAGATATATTTGAAAAAGAAAATGAAGAAGTATTTTCATTGAGTTTTTCAGATGTTATGATTGATGGAAAATTTACTCCACCTGAAACATACATAGGCATGATTAGCCACAACCTTGAAAAGATAGATAAAAGCATTAATAAGTTAAATTCAATAATAAATCAAACACACACACAATAGAATTTTATGCCCCCACCAGCAATAAAAACAGTCCGCGAAATCATCTATTACCAATACGCCAAAATCATATCCGCCTCATCAGGGTTCGGAAAAACCAATTATGGTATGATTATGACAAAATGGAAACAACTCGTCAGCGGAGAAATCCAATGGTCAACCTCTGTACGCGAATGGTTGAAAGAAAAGGAAAACCCGTCGCAATGTATCTACTGTGGAGAAGAAAAAGAGTTGACGGTTGAACATATTCTGCCTCGTCATTGCGGAGGAGAAGATATTCCCGATAATGTGGTAATGGTATGTAAAAGTTGTAATTCTTCCAAAGGCAAAAAACGCTTATACGAATGGCGAGGTTTGGATGCAAAAGATACGCATCACCGTATTGCAGAAGGAAAATACCTCAAATATCTTTATTCCCTGCACGAAAAACGTGGAACGTTAGATGTAGAGACGCAATGCATTGCGTCTCTACTTTGTCCCGAATGTGATATGCAAAAAAATTGCGAAAAAGAAAATTCAGCAGAAAAATTGTCGGTGTATTGCATTGAAGGGTGTTTTTTTAAATAGTAAACCAATTAAAATATCCAACTACTCGAATTTTTCGAGTAATTCAACATTACCAGAACGATACCAGATACCCCGATCATTGGGTGTGTTTCAAATTGTGTCGAATCATATTCATGGTGTTATTATATTGGATGAAATGCGCGCCGTAGGGGCGACCCTTGCGGTCGCCCTAAATGAAAACACGGATGTCACGAAGATTAGATAGGTTATGAAAATAGGGCGGGGGCAAGCCCTGCCCCTACGGCGAACATACAAAATGATGGCGCAAACACGCCAAATATGATTGGAAATATTATTGGTGCATACAAATCATTGGTAACAAATTTCTACTTACCACCCTCCCCAACAAAATTCTGCGACTTGTTTTTAAACAAAATATTAAAAGAAGTCAAACTACCATAAGACCTTGTAATATATTGCTGCAACACAATCTTCTCTTCGTCGTTGATATTGCTGGTATTTATTTTTTGCTCCAACACGCGGAGCCTGTCGCGAATCATGATGATTTTGTTGAAGAAACTCGATATCGGCATTTCATAAGGCTTGAGTTCAATATTTGAAGGTTTCAGTATCAAAGTACCGCCAGCCCATTTCTCTGCAATAGGAACAACTTCCTGAATATCAGAGAAATTACGTAATATTTTTGTCAAAGTGAGCTCAATCATTTCAAAACTTACCAAATCGTCGGCAGTTTCCATCAAGTCTATAATTTCCAGTCCTTCATAGTTTCTTGTAATTTCCCTGTTGCCATAATCCATAAAAGTGATTATGTAACTATTTGATTTAACCTGAATTACAACACCGGCGCCATATTCTTTATGCCTCACTCTCGAACCAATACCTAAAACTTCGTTTTCCATAATAAATTTCGTTATTTTTTACATAAGAATGCCCTTCAATGTTTTTAACACGAAAAGGGATTGGCAAAAATAATAAATTGCCGGCATATTTTGCGAAACAAAATCTTTAAATTAACTTTGAAAAATAAAAACAAAGTCTTGAAAAAGTATTTATTCAAAATAGGAATCATTTTACTCAGCCTTGCTGCAATTGTCGCACTGTATTTTGCTGCTGCCTTTTGCCTCTCCAGAATCGCTGTTCCCGCCGAAAAAACAGACAATCCCAAAGAAATTACCATCTACATCAAAACCAATGGCGCCCATACCGATATTGTTGTGCCTGTGCGTAATGACCAAATGGACTGGAGCAGAGAAATAAAATACGACGATATCATATCGAAAGACACTGTTTATCAATATCTTGGAATAGGGTGGGGCGATAAAGGATTTTACCTGGAGACACCCACTTGGTCGGAGTTGAAACTGTCTGTCGCTTTTAAAGCCGCTTTTTGGCTTAGTACGACAGCCATGCATGCGACCTATTACAAAAGCATGGCAGAAGATGACAATTGCAAGAAAATATCTATTAGCAGAGAACAATATGCCAGATTAATAAACTACATCACAAAATGGTTTCAAAAAGATACTGACGGACATTTTATCAACATAAAAACCACTGCCAACTATGGTGATACCGACGCTTTTTACGAAGCAAAAGGGCGTTACAACTTGTTCTTCACCTGTAATACATGGACTAATAGTGCATTAAAGGCATGTGGACAAAAAAGTTGTGTCTGGACTATTTTTGATACGGGAATTTTTTTGAAATACAAATAATCAAGGTATATTTGAACCAGGAATAATCTGCAACAGTTAATCACTGCACGGATCTACTAATATTAAACTCACGAATTATGCGTAAATATTAAAAAACGAATTAGAAACGGAAAAAATTATTGAATAATTAAACAAAAAATAAACCTATAAGTTGATTTTATGAGAATAATTACTATATTTGCAAAAAAGTTATTCGCATTCCAATATCCACAAGAAACAAAAGACGAGTATGTTCGACTGTTGGATATGTGGAATGACCCGGAATATTTGGTAAAATATGCAGAAAACAATAAGTCATATATTCCATTGTATTTGTCAATAGAAGATTTTGTTGAAGAGATAATGGAGGATGTTGAAATTCTGGAAGAAACACTTATATCTCATTCTAAAGGAAAATTTCAAACACTTGATATATGCTTTCAGCCTTTGCACAATATCGAGTTCCAACATAAGATCTTATCTTTACAGAAGAAAAAATGTAAATATTTGAGATTATACGCTATAAAAATTGATGCAAATTGTTTTGTCATAACCGGTGGAGCTATAAAGTTAACTCGAACCATGCAGGAACATCCCGATACTAATATTGAATTATTAAAATTGGAGCGATGTAAAAACTATTTGCAAAACAATAATATTTTTGATGATGATTCTTTTTATGAATTAACTACAGAATGATTATGACCAATAAAGATAAATTTTTAAAACTCGTTTTGCCTCAAAATCCGGGAACAGATCAAGATATTCTTTTTCGAGAAAAAAATAAATCATGGCTACGGGAGTCGAAACGTATTGCAGTAAAAGTCTTATTAGCCCTGAAAGAACAAAATTTGACTCAAAAAGACTTAGCTGAAAAAATGGAAGTATCGCCTCAATACATAAATAAATTGGTAAAAGGAAAAGAAAATCTAACACTCGAAACTATTACCAAGTTACAAGATATTTTACAGATAGCAATACTTGCATCACACAAGCCATTAAATACGCGGAATAGAATTTTTTTTACAAACACTCCATTATGAAGAAAATTATTGTATTATCCGGCGCCGGTATTAGCGCCGAAAGCGGCATCAGCACTTTTCGCGACTGCGGAGGACTTTGGGAACAGCACCGCATTGAAGACGTAGCCACTTACGAAGGCTGGCTGAAAAACCGGAAACTTGTGTTGGATTTTTACAACCAACGCCGCAAGCAACTATGCGAAGTTACGCCTAATGCCGGACATTACGAATTAGTACGGCTCGAACAAGCGTATGATGTCCATATTATCACCCAAAATGTAGATGATTTGCATGAGCGTGCCGGTTCCAAAAACGTATTACACCTGCACGGCGAACTTAAAAAAGCGCGCAGTATTGCCGACGATAACTACGTGGTCGAAATCGATGGCTGGGAGCTGAACGAAGGTATGTTATGCCCGCGGGGAGCGCAATTACGCCCGCATATCGTCTGGTTTGGTGAAGCTGTCCCGATGATCGAACCTGCTGCAAAACTCTGCTCTCAAGCCGATTATTTTATTGTAGTAGGCACTTCGCTGAATGTATACCCAGCCGCAGGCTTGATAAACTACACTCCGCCGTATACTCCCGTATATCTGGTAGATCCGAACGATGTTCATGCAAGCGTTGCCAATGTTACCTACATAAAAGAGCCGGCAAGTACAGGATTAAAAAAAGTAGTAGACCAATTAATTGCAACTAATTGATACAATAAAAAGGAACAAGCGCCGTTATTCACATAAGGGCGCTTGCAAAAAAAATTAATCACATAAAACGAACTGAAATTATTTAATCGGCACAATTGTTATCAGAATTTTCGAATTTTCATGCGCAATAATCGAGTGCGTCTCTCGTCCGTCAAACTCAAGAATTGTACTCTGCGGCATCATAAAGGCTTTCTCCTCTTTTCCGTATACAAACGTAATTTTTCCTTCTATCACCTGTATAGTTGCCATTGCCTGCTCCGTTTGAGTAAACAAGCCTTTGCCTGCTTCGAAGTATAAATATTTAACTGTAAAGAAATCATTTTTTATAATTTCTTGGTTTTTTTCGTCTATTTCGAGAATGTCTATTTTTTTCATTAAATATTAGTATTCCATTACCAAACAAACACGATTTATATGTCTTATTTGCTTTTTGAGATTATAAACATTTGTTCGGCAATTATGTTCAAAATATTTCTTTGTTTTTACTTATTTTAACATTTTAACCTTTATAATTCAATTAAAAACAAGAAAATTTCAGCACAAAATTGGTTTTTGTTCGCTAAGTTTATTCAATTTTTCCAATTTTCTCTGAGCTTCCTCAATCAATTCATTATATTTTGTCAACACTTCCAATTGGATAAAAGTCAACGGTCTTCCTTCTTTTTTGTTTTTAACGGCGTTGTAAAACACCCCGCGATTACATTTACATTGGGTACAAGCCTCTTCGATATATCCTTTACCAATTTTATTTGCATTTTCGTTTTCTGTATTCATTTTTTTTTGTATATTTGTTGTTTTAATATGTATATAGAATGTTTTTTTATATATTTGTCGTTTTAATGTATATATAGAATGTTTTTGTATATACAGGTTATATTTTACGGCAAAGATAGAAAATTTTTTCTACAAAAAATAAAATAATATAGAACTTTTATCAACAAATATGGAAAGAAAAATTGATAGATTTGATAAGTATATGGAATTTAGACGATTAAATGACAATATCGTCACTCACGAAGTAGGATTTTCCATAGGAATGCTAGGTAAGTCAAGAAAGCCAGAGAAAGACTTAACCAATAAAAGCGTTGAAAAAATATTGAAGCGTTATCCGGAGTTGAATAGGAAATGGATAATGTACGGAGAAGACGAGATGCTCTTCAATCCGGATCATATTGAAGACCCACCTGTCAGATACGGAATATGCAGAGATTGTGTGGAAAAGGAAAATGAAATCAAGAAATTAAAAGACCGGATAAGTTTCTTGAATGAAAGTATTCACGAATACAAAAGAGAAGTTTCGGATAAAGACCAGCAAATTGGAAAATTGAAATCCATTCTCGAACAAAACGGAATTAGCGATAACAATGCATAAATAACATTTTTTCGTGTCTTTATGTCTTCGTGTTTAAAACGCGCTTGCGCGCAAAAAATAACACGAAGACAGAAAGACATGAAGATTTATTTATTTACCTCATACCTCAATTTATCGAGGAAAATCGGAATTTCATTTCTATTTATCCCATTTTCAATTAGAAAAGCAGCATCCTCTTTCAATATCCGTAGAAAAGAATTTACATCGTAATTCATCGCTTCCAACGCTTTTTTATAAAACAGAAGGGCATTTTTCCGGTCTTTAAAGCACCATGTCACATGCCCCAGATTGATCCAGTCGTGATGACTGCGCTCTTTTTCATCTATTTTCCGGTAATATTTGTCTGCCTGTTCCAATTTTCCCGTGATAAAAGAGCACCACGCAATAGGACGCCATACCTTTTTATTTGTCGGAGCCAAATACTCCACCTTAAAAAATACCTGCAAAGCCTCGTTGTACATTTTTTGTTCCAAATAGCAATGACCAATGCTTAATTGTACACTTAAGTCATCGGGCGACTGTTTTTCTACCAATAAATAATACTTCAACGCCGTATCCAAATCCTTGAGGCTGCGGTAGCAAAAAGCTATTTTGCGTAAATTCCACAGACTGTCTGATTTTATCATATCGGCTTTTTTGTAGAAGGAGAGGGCTTTCTCGTAATCCCCCTTTTTCTGATAGCAATAGCCGGTCTTTTGATAAAGGTCAATGTCTAACTTATCTTTCTGAAGCAGATTTTCAAAAATCTCTATGGCTCCGTCATAAAAATCTTTACTGAAATAGGCTTCGCCGATTGTTCGCAACAATTTTTCGGAATCATCTATCTCTTTGATAAAAAATAAGTTATATAAATCCAATTTCGTATCGAACGGGTCTTGAAAATCTTTTTTTCTGCGATACAATTTGAAAAAACGGTATATATCCTGAATATATTGGTTACTGATGTTTTCCCCTTTAGCCGATTGTGCCAAAAGTTCCTCATCTTTTTTGATTTCTTCCATCTGTTCCGATTCCATTTTCATCGCCTGCACCATTGTATCCCTAAAATTTTCAGGCATTTGTGATATGCTGAATATCAACGAATATTTGTCCGAATTGCACAGAAAATGACCTTTCATGACACTATCCAAAAGTCCGGTCAGTCCCTCTTTTTCAAAAATTTCGGCAACAGAAGAGTGATTTGTAAACGGCATAAACCAATGGCTCATTTCGCTAAAAAACGGAAAACTCTTCATCGAAGAGAATGTACTCATAAATACATCGGCGCCTTCCATTTGCAACTCTGCAAACTGCTGTACTTTTTCCGTAATGCCGGCTTTATCCAGAATTTCCTGCCATTCGGGATTCTTGTCCGACAGCAGATTTTCCTCCGTCATCAAATCTTTCAGATTCATCTTTTCCTGAATAATCGGGCTTATTTTTACCATTTCGGGAATAAAATCCTCAACGAGTTTTTTGGTTATTTTCTCCGTCTCTTTGCTGCGGACAAATTGTAGTAGCACAACTTGCAGGTTTTGCACAAATTCTTTCTCGGATATTAACAAGCGAATGCGAGTTATTAATTTTTCATATAACTGTATTCGCCTATTGTAAATATATGAGCATAAAATGAATCCGACAAAAGCCCGCTGTTTGATTTGCTCGTTGGAATCGTTATAAATATCAAGCAAAATCTCAAATTTTGCCTCATCAAAAGTACGCATCAAGCTAAGGGTAATAGCCGAAACAATCACACATTTATCCGAAAAGTCAATCTCTTCATTCTCGAAAATCAGGCGAACCAGTTCCGTTTCTTTTTCCATATACTTTCCTGTTTGCCAGAAATGATTAAAAACAGAACTCACCGTTTTTTCATGGCTTTTGGAAAACTCCACCGACTTGCCGGATGTGTTCAAACTTTCTTCCAGCAAACCGGCTAAAGATACGTTTACATTATGACTTGCCAACTCCGATACAATTTCCGAATTTTCGGGAAGAATATCCTTATACCCAAAAACAGGGCTGGACACCTCCCGCAACATCAGCTGCTCTTTCACCATATCTGCCGATTCCATCGCCGAAATACGCAGTTGGTTGTAGATTTTCGTCTGTTCCGGGTCGTTAATTCCCTCAATTACGTATTGCAGCATGTACTGGTAGGTGACTTCCAATTCCCGCTTCCTGTCCATCCATTCGCCTGATTGCAAAACCTCAATCAGGTTGCCCAGCTTATCAAAAGCTATTTTTAAATGCCGGGACATGATGTAATCGCAAATTTTCTTATGCAAAAGTTCTATTTCGGTATATGTCATAGTTCTATTTTTTTCAACATGATATAAGGCTACAAATATAATAAGAAACTGCTTTAAATTTTATTAAACCGAATAAATCACAAAAATCACACTCCAAACAACCTCCCCTGAAACGTCCCCCGTCTCCGCAACGCCTTCTCTACCTTCGCCGTAAACTCATAATTTTTTAACCCCCAATCAGGAGCAATCAGCAACTCTTTGGGCGATTGCGAAACAAAACGCTCAATCACAAAATCCGGATTAAGAAGCTCCATAAAGTCAATCGCCAAATCTATGTATTCGTCTACCGAGTATATATGAAACCATTCGGGATGCTCCGTAAAGTCTTGAGCCATTTTTGTCCCTTTGATTAGCTGTAACTGGTGCAGCTTGACGGTAGTCAGCGGCAACTGGGATATATTTCTTGCATGAGAAAGGATTGTTTCTTTGTCCTCTTGCGGCAGTCCCAAAATCAAGTGAGCGCCGGTGGCGATTCCCTTTTGGGCGGTGGCTGTAATGGCTTGGACGGATGATTCATAATTATGTCCGCGATTGATGAGGGCTAATGTTTTGTCGGAGGTTGATTCTACGCCATATTCAATCATGACATAAAAACGCTGTGAAAGGGCGGCAAAATAGTCCAGCAGTTCTTTATTTACGCAGTCGGGACGTGTTCCTGCCACAAGTCCGGCGACAAGCGGGTGGGAGAGGGCTTCTTCATATTTTTGCTTGAGGGAATTTATTTCTCCGTATGTATTTGTATATGCCTGAAAGTAGGCTAAATAGCGTTGATTCGGATATTTTTTCCGGAAAAAATCAATTCCCTCCTCAATTTGCTGTGTGATTGATTTGTTTGGTTGGCAATAGCCGGGATTGAATGTTTGATTGTTGCAATAAGTGCATCCGCCCGTACCGAGACTTCCGTCGCGGTTGGGACAAGTGAAGCCTGCGTTGATTGATATTTTCTGCACTTGCTCGCCGAAAACTGTTTTCAAATAGGAGGAATAATTTTTATACATAATTTGTACAATAACCAATTAAAAATGACGTTCTAAAAATAGTTTTTGAAACAATTTTATATATTAAACTAAAAACGTCATTGCATGAGGAATATTTTTACTAAAACACCTAATAATTTTAATGAATTGTATGAAAGAAAAGGGGAAGAACCCGACATGGAACCCCGTATGGATGTTCTGATGTTTATTTCTCAATTCGCTAAAGTTTATTATGTCGAGACACGGATGAGAAAATTCGCTTTTTCGACTCCAATGATTTTGAATTAATCATGAAAAGCGCGAAAGGTCGAAGGCGCGGAGGCACGGAAATTGTGCTTTTGTGCCTTTTTCCAAATATTCAATCTCGTTTCTGCTGCGAAAATAATCTTTTTTGATTATTATTGCAGACGCAAAGATGTAATTTATTTTTGAATTAAAATTCTATCTTTTTAATTTTTTCCCAAAAATCCATTGCAGATTGGAAAAATAGTTGTTCCTTTGTAACAAAGAAAATGAAACAGCTAAATAACTATTTCGTGTACGGCGAGGGTTGTTTAGCTGTTTTCTATTGTGGTAATCAATATTGTATTTTTCAAAAAATATTGTATTTTTGCAAGTGGAGACTATAAAAATAGATAATACAAATTGCGTGATATATGTCGGCGAACATTTTACTGTCGAATGGTATTACGAAGAAAACGGTTATAGTCAGGCTTATGAATATTTTTTAACTGCGTCGGACATTCAAAAACGTAAATTTTTGATTTTGGTAAAACGCATTGCCGATTTCGGAAGAATATTTGACATTACAAAATTCCGCCATGAAGGAGATAATATTTACGCCTTTAAACCGCAACCTGATAGGTATTTATCATTTTTTGTAGTAGGCAGAAAAATCATTGTAACAAATGGTTTCTGCAAAAAGACGGATAAACTGCCCGATTCGGAAAGAGAATTGGCGCTACGATACAAAAATAATTATTTTAAAAAATAAATTTATGGAAACAACTTTTGATAAATTTATAACAAACAATGCCAAACAAAAATCTTTGTTCGACAAAGAATATGCTGAATTTTCACGTTCAGAAAGAGCGTTGGAAAATTTGGACAGAGAGCAGCAAACAACTCCATTTGTTGCAAGAAGCAAAGTCCGTCATAAGAGATATACTACTGCATAATTCCAAGTTTGTGCGGATTTATGTTTGCTGCTTCTGTTAAATATAACTCTCAACCTTAAGGAGTTGTATCAACAGCCATAGTCGAACGAATCACCAACAGCCCCTCCATAACCGTCACACTAACATAATCTCTGGGCGAAAATCCCGCCTTTTCCAACCAATTCCCACAAAGTCGCAGTTCGGGTACTGTTTTATTGCGGTAACTTTTTATCCGGGACTGCCGGTAAAATGGTTACAGTTTCAAATAACGCACTTTCGGCTCTTCCGCACGTAAAATTACGGATTCTTCTTTGATAATCTCTTGTTTACGGATTACCTTTTTAAAGGTTGAAGTCGGGGGGACTTCTTTGGATTGTTTTTTTTCAGTGATAGTCATTTTAGAAAATTTTTAAGTTGGCAGAAAATAAAAACGGTTTCAGCCTTTCCCGTTGACTATCACTTTCAAGAGCTGCGGGCGCATTAACGCTCCACACAGGGGTACTGAAACCGTATAATGTTATTGTATAGGCATAAAAAATGCCCGCAATAATTTAGCGAGCAGCCTCGCTCTTGAAAAATAATAGTCGCTGCAAAGTTAAAAAATTTCTTTGATATATTTGTTGTTCCTTGAAAGATTTTTCAGATTATCAACCCGCAAGTTGAAAACTTGTTTTTAGTTTAGCGGTGCCTAACCGTATGTTTCATTTTACATGCTACGTCAAACTGGGGTGGGTGGGACACAAATCCAATTGTCGTAGTTTCAATGTTCAACTAAGAGGCATGTCCATCTTCTTTTCTAAAAAAAGAACTTATACGTTGCCATAAACTTCTGTTTATCTCTGTCTCGGGTTCATCGTTTTCTTCAATAAAACTTAAAGGAGCTCTATTTTTCCTCCTATTTTTTTCTATTTTTTCGGCTTTTTTAAAGTGTTTATCTTGAGGTTCAATACCCCGTGCTTTTGTCATAGCAAAATCTCTTTCTAAATCATTATGAAGTTCTGTTAGTTCTTCTTTACTAATAGTTGGATTTTTAGCAGGTCTTGTTCTTTGTGCAATATGGATGTAAGAATTTTGTATAAATCTGTGCTGTTCGGCAATGGCGCCATACCTTTTATGATTACTAAATATTGTAGCCATTAATGAAAAAAATGTAGCTGCAATCGAAATGAATGCGTAATCCAACGCAGAGTATGAATCTAAGAATTTGAACATTATCAAATCATTTCGAGTAATGTAACTAATTATTATTGAAAAAATACCAATAAGAGAAAACAATACTGTTGCAAAAAATAACCCAAAATCCCACCAACTATTTTCATTAGTAGCCATCCTGTGAGCAAAAGCATTAATTCTGGCTCTGCTCCACAGTTCTGCGATTAATTTTTTTAATGCCTCTTTTTCTTCTTCTTCATTCATAATATAGATTCTAAGAAAAAGTTCCTTATTATTTGTTTTTCAAAAGATTGTCCGCCAGAAAGAGTACTCATATAGGCATCTTGTCCTTTTATTAACAATAAATATTCACTTTTTGATGTTTTTAGAATATTAATGGCTTCTTCTAAAGATTTTGTTTTTTGACACTTTGTTTTTTCTACAAACAAGTCAATCGTATTTTCTTTAAAAGAATCAAGAGGTAAAATATGTGCATGTGCATGGCAGTTTGTAAATCCGCTTGTGCAAAATTGTGCTCTTCCTCGCTCAACTAAAATGAAATTATCTATTAATTTCTTATCTGTCAAATTCTTAAATAATAAATTATATTTTAAAACCAAATCATCATTGTCAACCATTGATGTATATGAATGTTTAGATATAACTAATAAGTGATTTTTAATAATTTGATTTTTATCATATACTACTTTGAAGTCTTCGTCTTCATAAACAGATTGTTCTAACATGATACGTTTTATCGGATCATCATTGGTATCAAAAGTTTTAACAGAATAATTTGAAGACAATTCATTTATATTGTTGAAGAAATAACTTGGAATAAGATTATACCCAAATTCCCTAAGAATTATAGCAGGATGTGATAGAAGGCCAAAATCAACTATCATATAATCGTTAACATTTTTGGGAAGTTTTTCAATTATATCCAACAATTCTTTTTCATAATTTCGTTTATTTGAAATCTGCAAATGCAATGGTTTAATACCATCCCATTTTTCAATATCCAATATTGAACGAATAACATGACTTTCTATTTTCGGTGCATTAGGCTGTAGAATATCAAACCCTTTTCTAATATTTAAAAATGACCAATCTTGAGTGTCATTTTCTACAAAATGAAAATTTAAAGGCAAAGTGGATTTGAAGTTCTCTTTTAAGATAGGGACTATATTTTTTAGCTTTGTTTGCCATTTAACAAGAGTATCGTCTGTAATAACTTTTTGATAATAATTATATTCTTTTGGATTATCTGCAAATTTCAACTCTTCTCTTTCTTTATTCCAAGTCCATGTTTTCACTGTTTTGCAGTCTGAATATATTGCATCAGGATTTAGAATATTATCACTTTCCCACATACCCGGAATGTGCTCCAATAATAGATAGTTCTTATTTAATAGTAATTCAAAACTTCTTCTGACATTTAAGTATTCGTGAACAATTATTTCCCATTTTTTTGAATTTGGGATATTTATTTGCTCTAATCCTTGTCTTAATTCATCTTTAGTTTTAAAGAAATATCTTGGTAGATTAACTTGGTTTTTATAGGAAAGTCTTAGGGTAACTGTTTTTTCAAAGTTAAAATCTTTTGAAATCTTTTGATATAATTTTTCTTTTGTCTGGAATGGGTATGTTTTTAATTTTTCCTTGAATAATCCAACTTTGTGAAACCATCGCATTGCTTCAGATTTAGAAAGGAATATATCAGAACGTCTGTCATTAATAAAATCACTTACATTTTGACTTGAAAGATTATTAATCTGAAAAACAAATGTTTGTGTTGAGGTAAAGCCAATTTCCAAGTGAACAGAATCACCATCTAATACAGATTGCCTTGCATAATCTATAATGACACATAACTCATTGTAAGCATTAGAATAAAGTTCAGGCATTATCCCTTCTTTATTTACAACATTTTGTTTGTTTCTAAGCTGAGAAAAATTAGGTGCTATACTTCCGCTTACAGCATTTTTAATATCACTATTGAAAATTTCTATATAATCCGATTCTTTATCCAAAACAACTAATGCTGATTTATCACATTTTATTTCGTTTTGAACTAATAGAGCCAAATGGTCTTTAGGCAAAGAAATATTTTTTAATTCAGCATAGTCTGAAATTTTTTCGTTGTTTGATTCTTTGTGTGATATTTTCAATAAATTGACAAATTCATTAAAATTTGTTATCCCTCTGAATGAGTCAAATAATCCTGCAAAAGAGTGTCCTTGAAGCCATTCTAAAGAAGAAGAAGATCTTAGTATTAAAGTCTCAGAATTTTCGAGTAGCCTATTAAATGATTCTTTTAAATTTATAAGATTATTTACCTCTAATTCATCTTTAGCAATTTTCGCAACTAAGTCATTGGATAAAATGAAGCCATTTGGCATCCATTCAAAAAGTAACGAGTTGTTGTTTAAAGAAGATGCCTTTACTCCAAACTTTCTAAACGATAATTGCGTTGGAGTTTTCAATAATTCTATATTATGCTCATAGTTCATAGAACTCTATTATTCTTATTTTGTTATTTTAAATTTAAGCCACGAATGCAACTTTTTTGCTGGTGCAAATATAGTAAAAAAATATACATTTGTGCACAAATTCTTCATCTCGTGTAAATTTGTAATTCGACCGTCTAATACACTGTGAATTTGTAATTTATCATTCATTTTTTTTAGTATTTTTTCTCTAATCTGTCAAAAAAACATAACTTCTCAACCTTATTTCATCATTGCTTGTTCGTATTGCCTGCCGACTTGCCTCTAACTACGAAATCCGCGTAATCCTCGCCCCAATCGCATTCAACCTCTCATCAATATTCTGATACCCCCTATCTATCTGTTCAATACCACTGATTGTACTTGTCCCTTTTGCACTCATAGCAGCAATAAGCAGAGCAATCCCTGCGCGAATATCGGGCGAACTCATATTTGCCGGACGGAGCATGTTTTGTTTTCCCAGTCCGATTACGGTTGCGCGGTGCGGGTCGCAAAGGATTATCTGAGCGCCCATGTCAATTAATTTATCTACGAAGAAAAGGCGGCTTTCGAACATTTTCTGATGAATCAGTACGCTTCCCTGCGCTTGGGTGGCTACCACCAGAAAAACGCTCAGCAGGTCGGGTGTGAGACCGGGCCAAGGGGCATCGGAAAAAGTCATTATAGAACCGTCGATAAATGTCTCTATCGCATATTTTTCCTGTTTTGGGATGTAAATGTCATCGTTGATTCTTTCCATTTGTATGCCCAGCCGGCTGAATGAATCGGGAATGATTCCCAATTCCTCGTAGCAGACGTTTTTTATGGTGATTTCGGAGGCTGTCATTGCCGCCATTCCGATGAAACTGCCTATTTCAATCATATCCGGAAGGATTGTGTGCGTACAGCCGTGCAGCGTTTCAACTCCTTCGACGGTCAGCAGGTTGGAGCCGATGCCGTGTATTTTTGCTCCCATTTTGTTCAACATTCTGCAAAGTTGCTGTAGATATGGTTCGCAGGCGGCGTTATAGATGGTGGTTTTTCCTTTGGCAAGAACGGCAGCCATGAGGATGTTTGCCGTGCCTGTCACAGATGCTTCGTCGAGCAACATATAGCTGCCTTCTAATTTTTTCGCCGAGATGCTGTATAGTTGCCGGTCGGGATTATACTCAAAGTTAGCTCCGAGCTTTTGCAAGCCTATGAAATGGGTATCGAGCCTTCGACGACCTATCTTGTCTCCTCCCGGTTGCGGCAGTATGGCTTGCTTGAAGCGTGCCACCATGGGACCAATCAGCATGACCGAACCGCGCAGGGCGGTGCATTGCTCATGGAAATCTTGCGTTTTCAGAAAATCCAGATTTATCTTTTCGGCTTTGAAGGAGTAGGTATCCGCTGCTTTTTTACGGACATAAACGCCCATGTCCATTAAAAGCTGGATGAGGTTATTTATATCTAATATGTTGGGTATGTTTGCAATGGTGATTTCTTCGGAAGTAAGAAGAGTAGCGCAAATGATTTGCAACGCTTCGTTTTTAGCGCCTTGCGGATAGATAATGCCGTTGAGGGAATGTCCTCCTTCGATAACAAATTTTGCCATGTTGTGAGTTTTAGAGAAAAATTTTGCTTAAAGATAATTGTTTTTTGCTACTTTTACAGCAATTCAATAATAAAAAAATTAACAGATACGGAAATGGGAAAAGTAAAAGACCTTGCAAAGATGATTGACCACTCAATTCTTCACCCCACATTTACGGACAAAGACCTGAAAGAGGGTTGCGAAATAGCGAAACAATACGATGTAGCATCGGTATGCGTAAAACCTTATATGGTAAAGGATGCCGTTGAACTGTTGAAGGGGACGGATGTAAAAATCGGCTGCGTAATCGGTTTTCCGCATGGCAACAGCGCTATGAAGGTAAAGGTGTTTGAAACTGTCGAAGCCTGCAAAGACGGCGCCGAGGAGATTGACATGGTCATCAACATCGGTAAAGCCTTGCAAGGCGACCTTGACTACGTGGAGAAAGAGGTAAAAGCCATTGCCGACGCCTGTCACGAAAACGGGGCTATCCTGAAAGTAATCTTTGAAACCGATTTCGTTAATGGTAACGACCTAAAAATAGCCCTTTGCAAAGCCTGTTCACGCGCCGGAGCCGATTATGTGAAAACATCGTCTGGATACGGTTTTGTAAAACAACCCAACGGCGATTATAATTACGTGGGCGCTACTATTCCCGACCTCAAGCTGATGAAGGAAAGCGTGAGCGAAGGCGTCAAGGTAAAAGCAGCCGGCGGTGTGCGCAATCTCGACCAGTTGCTCGAAGTACAGGCGACTGGAGCTACACGTTGCGGTGCTACTGCTACTGTGACTATGCTTGAGGATGCTGAAAGGCGGTTTGGGAAATGTTGAAATAAAAAAAGAAGGAAGTCTCACGACTTCCAATCTTCCTAAACCTTAAATCTAATACCATGAAAAACACATTACAAAAGTAATGCTTTTTTATATTCAAAGGATGTAATTATCCAATTATTTTCTCAAAGTTAACCTTATTTAAGAGAAACATGTTTTATAACATAAATTTAACCTTGTTTTTTAGGATTATTTTCTTAGATTACGCAGTCTCTGCAAGAGAGTAGGGTGCGAATAATGAAAGAAAACGTAAGCCGGATGCGGATTCAGGTTGCTGAGGGAAGTTACCGAAAGCTTTTTCAACGCTTCTACCAGCGGTAACGCCAATCCGTAGGATTTTGCAAAATCATCCGCTTGGTATTCGTTTCTTCTGGATAAAATATTTATTCCGATTCCCAATAAAGTGGAAATTGGCGTGTAAAGTACTCCAAACACAATGATGCTTAACTGAAAGGATGGCTTATCGCTTCCCAACGCCTCTGCAAATGCAGGATTGCCCAGCACAAGGGAAAGAATGTAAAACAAAACCCCTGTGTTTATAAGGGAAAGCAATAACATGGTGCGGGTGTGTTTTTTCTTGTAATGCCCTATTTCGTGAGCCAAAACGGCGACCACCTCTTCCGTTGTCAGTGAGGTGATAAGCGTGTCGTATAAAACGATTCGTTTTTTTGCTCCCAATCCGCTGAAATACGCATTGGCTTTTGTTGTCCGCTTCGAGCCGTCTATCACATAAAGGTTGTCTAATTTGAAATCTGCTTTTTGACAGAAGGCTTCTATTGCATCTCTCAATTCTCCTTCTTCCAACGGCGTTTGTTTGTTGAATAGCGGAACAATCAGGTTGGAGTAAAACATCATCATGAAAATGGAAATAAAAGCCATTACACCCCAGCCTAACAGCCAGAAATAATCACCGACGTGTTGATAGATAAATATCAGCAGGGCAATAAGTCCGCCTCCAAGCACCACGCTCATAGCCCAACCTTTCAACGTATCCGTTACAAAAAGTCCGGGAGTCATTTTATTGAAGCCAAAGCGTTCTTCGATTACAAACGTATGATAAATCTCAAATGGCATGGAGATGATTTCGTTGGCAAAATAGAGTATCCCGAAAAAGATTAATGCAATGAGAATACTGTTTTCGACCATGCCGCGGGCTATATTATCTACAAAAGCAAATCCGAAAAGGAAAAACATAAGCATCATGACGATAAAGCTGAAAATTCCGGAGATTGTCCCGAAACGCTGGTTGGTCAGGAAATATTCCTGTTGTTTTTTGTATTCATCGGCATTGTAGATGTCTTTTACTTCATCCGGCAGTTGAAGGCTCACGTTTTTCCGGTTGAGGTAGTCTAATATTTTTTCCAGTGTAAAATCTAACACCAGAATGGCGATAATAATCCAGAATAAAACTGTGTACATAATTTTTTATCTTATTATTTATTTGAAAATTAACATATTAAACCAATACGGTTAGATTCCTCATTCCACTTCGTTCCATTCGGAATGACACTGAGTCTTATTGGGGTTGGGGGTGTCGGGAGCGGTGGCGTAGCCACCGCTCCCGACACCCCTCCACTAACCGGAAACGCCCGTCATTCCGAACGCAACGAAGTGGAGTGAGGAATCTCCCGCAAATTATTACTTTTTTTATTCGACATATAATACTAATCCTTTCAGGTATTCACCTTCAGGATGATAAATATTTACGGGGTGGTCGGCAGGCTGCGTAAGTTGATGCAATATGCGGACATTCCTGCCCGATATGGCAGCAGCACTGAACACAGCCAACCGGAATTGCTCTTTACTTACAGCCTGCGAGCAGGAAAATGTAAAGAGGATACCTCCCGGCTTAATCTTTTCAAAAGCCTTTACATTCAACTTTTTATATCCTTGCAAGGCATTTTTCAGTACATCCCGGTGTTTGGCGAATGCCGGCGGGTCTAAAATAATCAAATCGTACACTTCTTTCATCTCTTCCAAATACCTGAAAGCATCGGTAGCGAAAGCTTCATGACGCTTGTCGTTTGGGAAGTTCAGTTCTACATTTTGCTTGGTCAGTTCGATTGCTTTTGCCGAACTGTCGACCGAGTGGACAATATTTGCTCCGCCTCGCATGGCATAGAACGAAAATCCACCCGTATAGCAGAACATATTTAATACAGAACGCCCGTTGGAATATTTTTCCAATAAACTCCTGTTATCCCGCTGGTCGGTGAAAAATCCCGTTTTTTGCCCTTTCAGCCAATCGACGTGAAATTTCAATCCGTTTTCAATGGCTGTGTATTGTTTATTTTCTTTTCCTGTAAGGTACTCGTCCTTAGGGTTTAAATTGGCTTTAAAAGGGAGGGTTGTTTCCGATTTGTAATATACATTTTCTATTTCCGGGCTTAGAACCTCTACAATGGCGTTTGCCAGCTCCGTGCGAATGGTGTGCATACCGACCGAATGGGCTTGCATGACAGCCGTTTTGTCGTAGACGTCCACAATCAATCCCGGCATGGAATCGCCTTCGCCGTGCACAAGGCGGTAGGTGTTGTTTGCCGGACTGCCGGCTAATCCCAAGACAATCCGTAACTGATACGCTTTTGCTATTTTATTTTTCCAGAAAGTGAAATCGGGGGTTATTTTTTCAAAGGAAAATATCCTGACGGCAATGGAACCAATCTGATAATGCCCCGTAGCGCAAAACTCGTCATTGCAAGTGTAAATATCTACAATATCTCCTTCCTTCGGATTCCCCTGTATCTTTTGGATAGCGCCGGAGAATATCCAAGGATGAAAACGCTGCAATGATTCTTCTTTTTTGGGTTTGAGAATTACTTTTATCTGGTTCATGTTTTTATGTTACGAGTTGCAAAGGTAGAAATAATACCTCATTCTCCACGCATCATAAATTAAAAAACCTCACACTTCAAACTTTTTCCCGAAATTTGTCTGAAAAAACGATTGCCCTTGGGGTGTTTGTAATAAAATCTTCTTATATTTGCCTTGTCCGATGCAGACGAAAGAGAAAGTAAAAAACAATTGAAATACACCCTGTTATCATTAAAGTTTGTTCGCATAAGAGGACTTATTTGTAAGAGAAAAAAGAACATTTGTTTTTGTAATCCTTTTTTTATGTTGCATGATAGGTGAATATATTGTTATTTGCTTTCGCTGTCGCCATTATAGGCACTTTTTTACAAAGCCAAAAGGATTTTTCTACATTTTACTCAATTTTAAAGTCAAGTCACTTTTTTATTCTTGTTTTTATATTTTTTTGTGCATAAGTAATTTTTAAAAACAAAACTTCATGGAAGAGACGAAAGAAGAAATAATTAACAAACTCGAACATATAAAAGAAGCAAAATACAATTTGTATGGTGGCGAATGGCGGCTCGATTACTTCAGTTGCGACAATGGCGGGTATTTGGTAGTTAATAAACAGCGTATAGAACATTCAAATTTGAGTAAAAATGAAAAAGCAAAGTTTGATAAAGAATACGCGATGTCATTAGTATTTGCTAAAAATGGGTATAAAATTGAATTGTTGGAAGAAATACCACGAATACCTTCTCCAGATGCAAGAATAAATGGCATGTTAGCTGATTTGAAACGACTTTCAAGTCATAATAATATTGTAAAAGAGGCAAAATCAGCTATATACAAACAAGGTGCTGAAATAGTGCTATTTGAGTTTAAAGAAATGACACCTAAAATACATGAGGAATTGAGCAAGCTAAAAAAACTCGGAATAGAAATTAAGTATTTTACATCTACAAGCAAAGTTGTTGTTACTCTATAAAAATACGAAGCCCCGATATTATCGGGGCTAAGAGCGGTGCGACTGCGGATTTTACACCGGAGACATACCTATGAGTTTTTAGGCTCACTTCATTCGCTTATTTTAAATCATGCGAACTTAGATTTTTTCAATGCAAATATAACTTTTATTTTCGATAAAACCAAAAATTATTCATAAAAAAATATCCCTGAAAAAACCGGTTAATAACCCACAAAAAACCACCTTTTAAATTTTTTTCCTAAATTTGCCCCAAAAAAACGATTGCTTCTTTGACCAACAATGACCCGTAAAATATACATCTTCAACCCCGAAAACGATTTAGCTTTGGCAAATGGTAATGAAAACTACGAGCCAACCCTTTCTGCCCGCTTTTTAAGGAGTGACTTATCGCTGCTTCCAATATGGTATGCGGACGAAGAAAATGCAGTAGTGTTGACTTATTCGGAGATTTCGGACGAGTGGTTAAAAAAAGAGCGTGAAGCATTAGGAGTGAATGCGTTATGGATGACAGTAGATTCCTTTACAGAAAACGGAAAACCGGATGATTTGTTTATCCCGTGGGGTTGGAGTCCCGCCATTCGCAAATTGTGGCATAAAACAGGCTGTTCAGAACTTTTGCAAAGCGAACGGAATTTTCTTCAATACAAAACGCTTTCTCACCGGGCGTTCACCATTGACGTATTGAACATGCTCCGGCAAAAATCGCTCCTGACCGAAGGTCTTCAAATTCCCGAAGAACTTTTTTCCTTGACCGAAATTCAAGATTACAGCAAAAGAAATTTTCCCGTTTTATTGAAAGCCCCTTGGTCGGGAAGCGGGAGAGGTTTGTTTTGGTACAACAAGCCGCAGGATGAAAAGATGAAACAATGGGCTTGCCCTCTCCTGCAAAAACAAGGGAGTATTATATGCGAGCCTGTATACTTGAAAGAGAAAGATTTTGCCATGCAGTTTTTCAGCGACGGCGATAAAAGAGCCTCTTTCGCTGGATATTCATTGTTTATGACAGACAGATACGGTGCTTACAAGGGAAATTTGCTGCAATCCGACGATTCTATTGAAAAGAAGTTATCGGAATATGTTCCGGTCGAGCAGTTGAAGCAAATACAGGAGGCGCTATCCTGTTTTTTCTCTTCTGAAATAACGCCTTTCTACAAAGGTTATTTTGGAGTAGATATGATGATTTGTTCTTCTCGCGAAAATTCCGGCTCTTATTTTTTACATCCGTGCGTGGAAGTGAATCTGCGGATGAATATGGGAATGACCTGCCGTCTGTTTTACGACCGTTATGTCTCTCCCGATTCGCACGGAGTGTTTTATATTGATTATTGTACGGATTCTGGCTTGTTGCATGAAAATCACCTCCGGAAAATGCAGGAACAACCCTTGAAAATAGAAAATGGAAAGATTCGTAATGGATATTTGTCTCTTGCGCCGGTAAACTTTGATACGCATTATCGAGCGAGAGTTGAGATAGAGGATTGTAAAGACACGAAGAAATTTTTTTAAAACAATATCGTTATTCTTTTGTTTTATTGAAGGTATTGCATAGATTTGTACATGTTGAAAAATAACGTTTAATGATTTCATTTAAGCCTATAACAATAGAAAGTAAAGAGATAATCACATCCTTTACTTTTCCCTCTTTTTACCAGAGTTGTGATTTGTCGTTTGCCAATATGTGTAGTTGGCAATTTCTGTACCACAGCGAATATGCGGTAGTGGATGATTTTCTCCTTTTGCGGTTTCAGATAGAAGGAGAAAAGGGAAGGGTTGTCTATATGTTTCCGGTTGGAAAAGGAGATATGAGAAATATTATCCGGATTATGGAAGAAGACTCTTTGAAAAATGGTTATCCGCTTTGTCTTATGGGAGTTACTCAGGATGTTGCTTTCGAGCTGGAAAGTATTTTTCCTCACGAATTTAGATATATTCCCGAAAGGGATTATTTTGATTACATCTATTACCGCTCGGATTTGGTCGAATTGAAAGGAAAAAAATATCAATCCAAACGAAATCACATCAATAAATTTAACAAGGAATATAAATTTGAATACCTCCCCATAACGAAGGATATCGTTCCTTTATGCCTGAAATTAGAAGACGAATGGTGTAAAAATAATGCTTGCAAATGTGATGAAGACTTACTGAATGAGCGTCGTTCGATGATTTATACATTGCAACATCTCGACCGGTTGGACGGAATAGGCGGGGCTATTCGTGTGGATGACAAAATCGTGGCGTTTTCTTTTGGTTCTCCTATCAATAAAAACACATTTGGCATTCATGTAGAAAAGGCAGATATTCGGATTGAAGGAATATATTCGGTTATTAATCAACTTTTTGCTTCTCACATTCCCGAACAGTATGTTTATGTGAACCGTGAGGAAGACTTGGGAGTTGAGGGATTACGCAAAGCGAAACTTTCTTATCATCCCGTTATCTTGCTGGAAAAGAATGTTGCCATAAAAAAACGGATTCCAACCAACCTGATAACCGATACGCCGGATATAGTAGAGATGCAAGAGGAGGTTGCCTTGAGTTATTAATTTTTGAAAATGGATGATTTTAAACAACAAATTATAGATTTATGGCGGGTATCCTTTCCGGAGGATACGGAAGAATTTATCCGCCTTCATTTTGACCGTAAATACAAGGAAGAGAATACGTTGGTTTTTCGTCAGGAAGATACCATTGTTTCTGTCTTACAGATGATACCCTACAGGATGACTTTTTATGACGGGGAGATAGATACCTCTTACGTTTCCGGCGCGTGCACGCATCCGTCGTTGCAATCCAAAGGATTTATGTCTCACTTGCTGTCCGATTCTTTTATGGAGATGTATCGGCGGGGAGTTGCCTTGGCTACGCTGATTCCGGCTTCCGAAGAGGTATCCGGTTATTACAGGAAAGCGGGTTATACTTTTGCATTTGACTATTCGCAAGAGAATCATTTGATAAGTTCTCTGTTAGGGAAAAATATTACGACTTCCAAATATGCAGTGGGAGAGTGGGATTCTTCCTGTTTGGACGATATTTACTTGTATTTTGCCGAAAAAGAACGTAAACGTCCGTTTTGCATACAACACTCCGAGAAAGAATTTTCCGCCGTTTTGGAAGACCTTTACAACGATAACGGAACATTGTTTTACATAAGGAATAATTTCAATCGCCACATTTGCGGTCTGGCATTTGTCATGCCTTCGGAAGATAAGGTTTTAATCAAGGAGCTTTTTTACGACGGGGAAGGAGAGAAGCATCTTTTGTTGCTGAAGATTGCGGAAAAATACAACGATGCGAAGGAGATTATTTGCGCAATCCCTCCGTGTTCCGGTTCTTATTTTCATTTGGGAATGGCTCGCGCTGTAAATGTGGAATATTTGTTGTCCCTTTACGCAAAGGCTTTTCCGGAAAAGGAGTTTGTTTTGAAAATAACAGACCCGGTTATTTCCGCAAATGAAGGTGTATATGTTATCAAAGGCGGTGCTTGTAAAAAAATGGATGATACATTGCCGGAAAATGCGATAGAGATGTCCATCGACCGGTTTACGCAAGCTATTCTGGGGTATCATACGGAGGAAGTGCCTAATGAAGTACCTGATGAAGTAGTGAAATTTTTTCCTTCTTCGCATCCATATATGAGTTTAATGATGGATTAAAAAATTTTCTCAGGAAAATTTAAAAATATCTTTTGTCTATTTCAAAAAGAGTATTACCTTTGCAGCGCAAAAACAGGAGAGATGGCAGAGTGGTCGATCGCGGCGGTCTTGAAAACCGTTGAACTGAGAGGTTCCGGGGGTTCGAATCCCTCTCTCTCCGCAAAATGCTAAAAATTTAGACAGTTATCAAAAAAATGATAGCTGTTTTTTTATGCCTTGTTACATAAAATCAGACTGATTGCAAAATTTACACATTTTTTATTTATATTTGCTTTTTCAAGACAAAGAACTGATAACAATTTAAAATTTAACCTCCTCACAATATGTCAAAAGCATTTTTTAATACACTCATATTCTTTGTGTTAGGTACTTATGCCATTGCACAAAGCCCTAATTTCGAGGTAAAAGGCGCCGACTCGTCAAAAGTGAGAATGAATCAATTGAAAATTGATGTAAAAATTGTCGGAAATATCGCTTACACAAATGTTGAAATGCACTTCCACAATTCGGCTACCCGGGAAATGGAAGGGGAATTGCTATTTCCTCTACCCGAAGGCATTTCCGTATCGCATTATGCCATTGATATTAACGGAAAAATGCGCGATGCTGTTCCGGTAAAAAAATCCAAAGGCAAACAAGTGTTTGAAGCGATTCAAAACCGTCGTGTAGACCCCGGATTATTGGAAAAGGTGGACGGAAATAATTTCCGCACACGTGTTTATCCTATTCCTGCAAATGGCAAACGCATTGTTCAAATCGGTTATGAGGAGGAACTGAAATCAAAGGACGAACAGAACCTGATGTATCAATTTCTAAGCAATTACCCGCAAAAATTAGATATTTTCAAACTCAGCATCAATGTATTGGGAAGCAGCAAGACACCGGTCATTGATGGAAATTCGGAACTGAAATTTACGTCATGGAATCAAAATTATTCAACTTCTTTCGAACGAAACAACTACCTGCCAAAAGAAAACTTCGAGATATTAATTCCTATTCGTGAGGAAATTCCTGCCGTATTTGCCCAGCATTACGAAGGGAACAACTATTTCTATACCCAATTTTTTATTGACAATAAAATAATCCCGAAGAAAAATCCGCAGCGTATCGGGATTATTTTCGACAATTCGCTTAGCTGCCGTAACCGGAACATTGACAAGGAATTGGAATTTTTACAACGTTATTTTGAATACCTGAAAGATGTTTCTGTTTCTGTTTTTTTCCTGAATTACGATTTCAAGAAACAGCAGGATTTCACCATACGGAACGGTCAAGCCGATTCGCTTCTCAACCTGTTGAAAAATGCCGTTTATGATGGGGGAACCCGTTATTCAAAAATAAACTTGCCTGTGATGGATGAGTACCTTTTCTTTACAGACGGACTCTCGTCTTTGAGTGATAAAGATTTTAAATTGCCTAAAGCGCCTCTTTACACGATATGTTCTTCCACCTCTGCCGATTATTCTTACCTCAACAGGATTTCGACAGATACTTCTGCCGATTTTATCAATCTGAGTACGCTCAGCGTGGAAGACGGCTTGCATAAGCTTATGCAGCAAAGCTTGCGTTTTCTGGGGGTAAAAGACAATCTTTTCGTAACGGAAGTTTATCCGGCTGCGGGAACATTGGTCGGTAAAAGTTTTTCCATAGCGGGCATTTCATTGAAAGGTAAAAATGAAATTACATTGTTATTCGGTTATGGAAACCAACCTTCGATTGAAAAGAAAATCACCTTGGACGTGGACGCTCAACATAATCCGGATGTCAATATATACAGACTCTGGGCGCAGAAAAAAATCGCTTTCCTCGACCAAAACTACGATGAAAACCAAGAGGCAATAGAGATACTTGGCAATAAAGCCGGCATTGCTACGCGCAATACGTCGCTTATTGTGCTTGAAACGCTGGATGATTATATCCGGTACGAAATTGTGCCTCCTGCCGAATTGCTCGATCAATATGACCGCGTAATGAAAGAACGCCGCCAAAGTCTTGTCTCCCGTGAACAGTCAAATTGGCGAAATGTGGAGTCTTATTTCAATAGTTTGAAAAATTGGTGGGATAGAGATATTTCTTACACAACAACTCAAAAATCAACTAAAGAAAAACCTGCTTCTGCAACCTCTGTATCAACAAGAGACGACGCCTCGGTAAGAAGGGAAGTGGCGCAAACTCCAGCTCGTCGTCCCAGTCCTGCTCCAGCTCCAGCTCGTCGTCCCAGTCCTCCTGTAGTAGCTTCAGAAGAAGAGGAAGTATTCATGATTGTAGAGGATTCAAGAGATTTCAGTCCAATTCAGGATACCAGAGAGTTGGATGAATTTGTAGTAGTTGGTTATGGCGTACAAAGGAAGAGTGACTTGACTGGAGCCGTAGGAAACATTCGTGAAGACAGATTGAGAGAAACAGTAGCCACATCCATTGACCAAGCAATGCAAGGACGTGTAGCCGGAGTTCAAGTGACTGCCGGTTCGGGACAACCGGGTTCTGCGACTTCCGTACGCATTCGTGGTGCAAGTTTTGGTTCTGAAACCGGGACTAACGAACCTTTGCAAGTTCAACAAAAAACTACTCTGCCCAAAACAACCGACCCTTATACTGCCCTTGACATCATCAAATCGCAACCGAAAGAGAGACAATACGATGCTTATCTGCAACTCCGCGAAGAGTTTGTAAACAATCCAACCTATTATTTTGAAACGGCTTACTTTTTCAAAGAACAGGGCGACAATGCAAAAGCGCTTTTGATATTGAGTTCCATTGCCGATTTGGGGCTGGAAAATCATTCGCTTTATAAGACATTGACATACGTCTTCCGCGAATGGGGCGCCTATCCTGATGCTCTGTACACAGCGCGGCAAGTAGCTAAGTGGAGAGATTTCGAGCCGCAAAGTTTCCGCGATTTGGCTCTCACATTAGAAGATAATGGTAAACATCAGGAGGCTTTTGATATGCTTATTAAATCGCTTGAAACAAATTACTTAGGGGAAATGAGCAGGCATTATTCTGGTATCGAAGATGTTATCTTAATGGATATTAACCGGATGATTTCCGAATATCCGACATTGAATACATCAAAATTGGATAAAAAATATGTAACAAAGATGCCTGTTGATTTACGTGTCATCCTGAATTGGAACTTAATGAATACCGATATCGACCTTCATGTGATTGAACCTTCCGGCGAAAAGTGTTACTACGGGTACAAACAGACTAACGCAGGTGGTCGCTTTTCGAAAGATTTCACTACAGGCTACGGTCCGGAACAATATCTGTTAAGAAACAAAATGCAAGGTAAATACATCATTAAATCCAATTTCTACAGCAAAAGAACTTTTACCGAAACCGGACCCGCTTCGGTTTTTGTAGAGATTTATGTGCGTGATAAAAACGGTAAAATTAAACGGGAATATAAAACTATTCTTTCAGGGAAAACAAAACAGGACGATGTATTGAAAGAACTGGATTTATAAATCAAAATGGTATATTTCCCATGCAATACGATTCTGAATAAGAACTCATTTGACAAACGTACTTCATTCTTCGCTCTTTCGATTCAAAATTTTCACCTTCCGTAAAAACTTAGGCGCTTTGTCAAATCGTTTAATAAAGGTCATTTCCGTGTATCCGGTATCGAAGAGCATATTTAATTGTTCATTGCGGGAAACGTATGTTCGATTCATTACGAATGATAATCCGATTGACCAATCGTCTCCAATATATCCGGTTGATACTCTGGGGAATACATTTGGCGATATTTCAATTCTTTCCATATTGAAGTTCTCAGTTCCAAAACTCAGACCTGCCGACAAGCCCAAAGCTGCGAGAAAATCCTTTTTGATAACCCATGTGTAAACATATCCGCCGCTCAGACCGAGTTGATAGTTATCCAATTTGTTTTGCTCATTGATTGTCAGTGAAGTATTTGAAGATACGTGATTGTAGTAAAAACCGCCGCCCAGTTGGAAACTTCCCGCCGATTTCAGTTGCCGTTCGCTTTGGCTGAATGCCGCCCGGTATGAGAATTTTTTGTTGTTGAGTATATATTGTCCGAACAAACCGTATTGAGCAATTTTTATGTCGGGGTGCAGAACGATTGTTCTGTCTTCTTCCCGGCGAGTATAAAATCCTTTATAATTCTGAAGGAATATATCGAGGATCCATTTTCGACCATAATAGTGATATTGCCAGTCGAACACCCTCGTTTGACCGAGTTCCGGATCCCTCAGGAAATTGAACCCCATTCCTCCGCTAAGGGAGAAGTTTTTGTATGAAACCGACAGTCCCAAACCGACAGGACTATTGGGTATATAGGTGATTGATTTATTGTCGCCGACCGTATGGGTAAGCATCATAAATTGATAATATGAATAGACGCCGGCAGAAAACTCCTGCTCAAAAGAGGCAATATAAGTACTGTCGCGTTGTGCGCTACTAATATGCGGAAACAATGCGAAAAGAATAAATATAACTTTGTTTATTCTCATTATGACCTACTTTTCAGACAAATTAAATTTGATCAACAGCCAATCAATAAACGGAACTTGATCCGGACGGATTTTTATTCTGGCTGCCGGGACGGTAAACCATTCGCCTCTGTCTATTTCGGGAAAAGATTGAATTTTCCCCGATTTTGGAGGAAATTCCAAGTCAAATAAATTGCTGACCAACACATCCGGATTAACATTCCCTTCTTTTGCCCAGCAATAGACGATTTTGCCGCTTTTCATCGTAATCTCTCCCAAATAAACCAGATCGCCTTGTAATGTAAATCCGGTTTCTTCGTGAAATTCCCTTAATGCCGCATCTTCCGGCGCTTCGTCTTCTTCAAACTCGCCCTTGGGTATTGTCCAAGCTCCCAAGTCTTTTTGGGAGAAGAACGGTCCTCCCGGATGAACCAAAAATAATTCCGGATACCCGCTAATTATTCGGTAAAGCAAAATTCCGGCGCTTTTCTTCGGCATAATTAAATAAGTTTAGAAATCGTGTAATTTTTTTTGCAGTGCAAAGATAATAATAGAAATGTAGATTTATCCTGTAAAAAGTGCGTTTTTACACATTTTCAATTTTTTCGCCCTCTTCTTCGCCCTCATCTTCATTTTCTTTCTCTTCATTCTCATCCTCTTCCTCCTCCTTCGGTTCCAGTTTTTGCGGTCCTCGTTTTCTGAAAATCAAAGCGCACAGTAATCCGCTGATTGCTCCCGACAAATGACCTTCCCAAGAAATGGAAGGATCGACATATTCTGCAACAGGAAACATGCCCCAGACGGTACTCCCGTACAGGAAAACAACCATCAGTGAAACAGCCATTAAAGGGATATACCGCCGGAAGATTCCGCTGAAAAACAGAAAAAAAGTCAGCGAATAGACCAATCCGCTGGCTCCGATATGCCACGAGTAGCGACCGAGAATCCACGTAAAAAACCCCGACAAAACCCATAAAATCGGAAAAACTCCATATCCCAAATCCTTATAGAAATAAAATAAACACCACCCTAAAATCAATAACGGTACGCTATTCGAGAAAAGATGTTGTGCGTTGGCGTGAATGAGCGGAGAGGTAATAATTCCCCATAAGCCGTCTGTTTCTCTTGGATAAATACCCCAATAGCTCCAGTCGGCTCCTTCAATTCTTTCTATGCCCAGCACAAACCACAAAACTATGATAAACAGAGCCGGAAAAAAGAGCGCATATAGAATCCGTTTTTTTTCAATTCTTAAATCCATTCGTTTATTTTTAGGTTGCTTTATTCTATTTCTTCCGTTTTAACGAAATCATATAATGCAAACATAGGAACTTATTTTGATTTTATCTTGAAAAAAATGTATTTTTGTAAGTTAGATTCGAAATTTGGACATAAAAACAAAAATAGAACGAATATGAATAGATTATTGGTCACTTTTTATTTTACATTCTGCATAACTGTCCTCTTTGCACAAAATTGTTATAAAACTTCGCGCAATAAGGGTATTAATGCGTTCAATGAGGGAAAATACACGGAGGCTGTCAACCATTTTAAGCGTGCAAATATGTGCGTTGACAAGCCGGGAAATAATGATTTAAGGAATTGGATAAAAAAAAGTAACGACAGCATAAACAATCAATCGCCCGATGTTACAATTATGGAAACTGCTACAATTCCGGATACTGTAAAAACTCCGGATGTTGTAAAAACTCCTGATACAGCAAAGACTCCTGATGCAGCAAAGACTTCGACGAATACAGCGAAAACTTCGAATACAGCAAAAGCTTCGAGTGTTGCAAAAACTCCGAATACCGTAACAACTCAGGACAATGCAAAAATTCCGGAAGTCGTAAATAGTGATCCCCCAGCAGAACCCGAACCGCCAAAAATTACTGATCTCGAGATGGTTTTAGTCGAAGGAGGTACTTTTACTATGGGCTGTACACCTGAGCAAGGCGGTGATTGTTATAACAGCGAAAACCCTCCTCATCCGGTAAGGCTCAGCAGTTTTTATATATGCAAGTACGAAGTGACGCAGGCGTTGTGGGATACGGTGATGGGCAACAATCCGTCCCTGCATCGAGGCGAAAACATGCCGGTGGAAAATGTGAGTTGGGACAGCATACAGGTGTTTATCCGTAAGTTGAACGAGTTGACCGGCAAGAAGTATCGCCTGCCGACGGAGGCTGAATGGGAGTATGCAGCCCGGGGCGGGAAGAAAAGCTCAGGATTTAAACATAGCGGCAGTAACAACATCGACGAAGTTGCGTGGAACTCTGATAACAGCGGCTCAAAACCGCGTCCGGTTGGAGGGAAGCAGCCCAATGAGTTGGGTATTTACGATATGAACGGTAATGTAAGTGAATGGTGTCAAGATTGGTTTAACTTTGCTTATTATAAGAGATGTAAAAATGAAGGCACTGTACTCAATCCTAAGGGTCCTGAAACGGGTACCACTCGTGTGATTCGGGGCGGAAGCTGGTATAACTACCCGTGGAACTGCCGCATAACGGATCGTAGCGACAGTGCGCCAAGCACTAACGATGGTCGTGTAGGCTTCCGCTTGGTTTACAGTGCAAAATAGCTTAAGGTGAATTACATAGAAGAAAAAATATTCGAAAAAGAAAAATTTTCGACAAATCCTCTTCCCAAAGGCGAATATGAGAATTGTACTTTTGTGAATTGTGATTTCTCCGATTCCAATTTGTCATATATAAAATTTTCGGAATGTAAATTTGCCGGCTGTAATATGAGCATGGCAAATTTAAATCAGACGGCTTTTCTTCATGTGGCTTTCAAGGATTGTAAAATGTTGGGACTTCGTTTCGACTATTGCAGTAAATTTGGTCTTTCCTTCTCTTTCGAAAATTGTATTTTGAATCATTCCTCTTTTTATCAGGTAAAAATAAGAAAGACTTTATTCAAAAACACCTCTTTGCAGGAAGTGGATTTTACGGAAAGCGATATGACCGAAACCATGTTGGACAATTGTGATTTGGACAGAAGTACGTTTTATACTACTGTGTTGGAAAAGGCTGATCTGCGAACTTCTTTCAATTATTTGATCAACCCTGAGATAAATAGAATCAGAAAGGCTAAATTTTCCTTAGAAGGTGCAATTACTCTTTTGCACAAATATGATATTGAGATTGATTAATGTAAAACCGGAACAAGAACCAAACAGACAATTATTAGCTGTGCAAACAAGCAGAATCCATTCAGTCATGTCCCGGTTTTTTTCTATTTTTTATATCCATAAACAGCGTGAGAACCAAGTTCCTCTTCAATCCGGAGCAGTTGGTTGTATTTGGCAACCCGTTCGCTACGGCTTAGAGAGCCGGTTTTGATTTGTCCTGCATTCGTGGCGACGGCAATGTCGGAAATGGTCGTGTCTTCTGTTTCTCCTGACCGGTGGGAGATTACCGAGGTATAACCATTGCGGTGAGCCATTTCGATAGTGTCGAGCGTTTCCGTCAATGTACCGATCTGGTTTACCTTTATCAATACGGAGTTTGCACACCGGTTTTCAATTCCTTTTTTCAAGAATTGTACATTTGTCACAAACACATCGTCTCCGACTAGTTGGCATTTATTGCCAATTCTTTCGGTCAATATTTTCCAGCCGATCCAGTCGTTTTCGCTCATTCCGTCTTCGATTGAGTCTATTGGATAAGTATTTACGAGGTTTTCCAGATAAATAACCTGTTCTTCCTGTATCTTTTTAGCTCCGTTTTTTCCTTCAAAAATGGAATAATCGTAGATTCCGTTGTGGTAAAATTCGGAAGCGGCGCAATCCAGCGCTATGGTAATCTCCTTTCCTGCTTTGTATCCTGCTGTTTCGATCGCTTTTATAATCGTTTCGATAGCATCTTCCGTATGATTCAGGGCAGGAGCGAAGCCTCCTTCGTCGCCGACCGCCGTGTTTAATCCGCGACCCTTCAAAACGCCTTTCAAGGCATGAAATACCTCCGCGCCCATGCGCAATCCCTCATGAAAAGAAGGCGTGCCTACCGGACGAATCATAAATTCCTGAAAAGCAATCGGAGCGTCGGAATGCGAACCGCCGTTGATTATATTCATCATTGGAACCGGTAGTACATAAGAATTAACGCCCCCAATGTATCTGTATAGCGGAATTTGCAGGTATTTGGCGGCTGCTTTGGCTATTGCCAGCGAAATTCCAAGAATGGCATTGGCTCCCAAGTTTGATTTGGCGGGCGTTCCGTCCAATGAGATCATTTTCTTATCAATCTCGATTTGGTTCAACACATTTTTTCCGGTAAGGGTGGGAGCTATGAGTTTATTTATATTTTCGACGGCTTTTGTTACTCCTTTTCCGCCATATCGTTTTTTATCTCCGTCACGGAGTTCTATTGCTTCGTGTTCGCCGGTGGAGGCTCCGGAAGGTACTGCGGCTCTTCCACATACGCCATTCGCCAGTTTGACGTCTACTTCTACTGTGGGGTTTCCTCGTGAGTCAAGAATTTCCCGTCCTTTGATTTCTGCTATTTCCATGCTAAAAAAATTGAGAGTTGACAGATAAAATTTATTTTTAGATATAAACAAAAAGCGAAGTATAAAGTTGTAATAATTTACGATTTTAGATTCAATGTCGTTTAGTTAAGGCTGAAAGCCTTTTAGCAATAGCGTAGGGCAACGCCCTACGAATGGAACGAGCATGTACTCAGCCCTGAAAGGGCGACAGCCATACCTTTGCTTCCGCCCTTTCAGGGCTTGGGTTAGCTCGGTTCTCCAATCGTAGGGCGCTGCCCTACGCTATTGCTTATGCCCTTTCAGGGCGTTTGTTGCCTTATAAACGACATTGAGTCTATAGTTGTAAATCTAAAATTATATAAGATTGTTTAATTGAAAATATTTATTGAAATTTTATCCACAAATGCTTATTTATGACACTATTTGCTTACTTTTGCGTTTCTAAAAATTGATTTTAACGAAAAAAAATATGGAAAGACAAAATCAAACGGCAATATTGCTGATTCATTGTCCTGACAGACAGGGTATTTTGGCAGCTTTGACTGATTTTATAAATGTGAATAAGGGGAATATTGTCTATTTGGATCAGCATGTCGATTACGAACAAAATACATTTTTCACAAGGATAGAATGGGATCTTTCCGATTTTATCATTCCGAAAGAGAAAATTGAGGAGTACTTTACAACGCTTTTCGGAATAAAATATGAGATGAGTTTCAAGCTCTATTTTTCGGATGTCAAGCCGCGCATGGCTATTTTTGTATCTAAAATGTCACATTGTTTGTTCGATATATTAGCCCGTTACATGATGGGAGAGTTGCATGTGGAGATTCCTCTTATTATCAGCAATCATTCGGAATTGGGCTGGATAGGGGAAAAATTCGGGATACCGTTTCATGTTTTTCCTGTTACCAAAGAGAACAAAGAAGAACAGGAATCCAAGGAAATAGCCCTGTTAAAAAAGGAGAAGGTTGATTTTATCGTTTTAGCCCGTTATATGCAGATTATTTCCGAAAAGATGATTAATGAGTATACAAATAATATCATCAATATTCATCATTCGTTTTTGCCTGCTTTTGTGGGCGCTAAACCATATCATGCGGCTTATGCGCGCGGCGTGAAAATCATCGGTGCTACCAGCCATTATGTGACGACCGAATTGGATGCGGGACCTATTATTGAACAGGATGTGGTGCGCGTGACGCATACGGATAGTGTGCGGTCGTTTATTCATAAAGGGCAGGATTTGGAAAAAATTGTGCTGTCGCGGGCGGTGGAGAAACATATTGACAGGAAGGTGTTGGCTTATAAGAATAGGACGATTGTGTTTAGTTAGTCTGAGGCATTAGTCTGAACCATGATTTTTACAAGATTAAAGGATTATCAAGATTATATACAACACAATGTATGTGTTATATGAAATTAACCTAAGATAAAGGGAAGGGATAATAAAATGAAAGTATTTGAATACAGAAAAATAGACGCTTTTACATCAGGAAATTCTTTAGGAAATCCAGCGGCTTGTATATATCTAACTGGAGAACAAATATTGACAGAAACCGAAATGTTGGACATTGCAATACAACATAAGGGCTTTGTTTCAGAGGTTATTTACTGCATACAAAAATCACAATCTGTTTTTCATCTAATATATTATTCGTCTGAATGTGAAGTTGATTTTTGTGGGCATGGTACTATAGCGTGTATGTATAATCTAATAAAAGAATCTTTTGGATTATTAGGATTAAAGGAAATAAAAATACATACAAATAAAAAAGGAACACTCACTGTATATAATGAAATTGAAATGCAAAATGCGGTATATATCACCGCTCCAACCCCCAAACATATAGGATCAAATCTTGACATTAATGAAATTATGGAAAATATGTCTCTTACTTCAAATCAAATTTCAAGTTCTTATCCTATTGATATAATAGACGCTGGATTAAAAACGCTAATTATTCCAATTACGTTTCTTAAAGATGAGATAAAAATATTTCCAAATGAGCAAATACTCAAAAAATTTTGTTTAATGAATGGAATTGACATTATTTTAATATATACACTTGAAACAAATAATTCGCAAAATATAGCACACACAAGAGTTTTTGCTCCAAAATTTGGTTATTTAGAAGACCCTGCCACTGGTTCTGGAAATAGCGCTTTTGGCTATTATATGTTGAAAAACAATATTTGGAATGGTGATCCGATAACTATTGAACAAGGTGGGATTGACAGAATATTTAATATTGTAAATCTATCATATAATGATAATAACATTCTGTTTGGTGGTAAGGCTACAACCAGAATAAAGGGATTGTATTATCTATGAGAACAAAAATTTTGGGTACTATTTCATATTGGAAATGATCAAAATTGTTTTTGTATATAACTATTTAATAATCTTGGGAATCCTGAAAATCTTAATAAAATCGTGGTTCAGACAATCCTGAAAACATCCGATTTCATCCAACAGCACCAGCACGACGACATCCGAAAATTAGCCCTCCAGGCTGCCAAATATCCGGATATAGATTTCCCTTTTGCATTGCAGCAAATAGCCGGCAAACAGATTGCTGCGGTTAAAATTCCTTCGTGGAATGGGAGAGAGGATATTCTCTATCCTGCTCATTTATCTTTGGAGCAATGTTCTTCCGAAATTACTGCTCGATATAAAGCTTCCTTGTTTCAGGGTAAGAAATTAGTCGATTTGACCGGCGGTTTTGGTGTTGATTGCGCTTTTTTAGCCAATGAATTTGAAGAAGTTGTATATGTTGAACGAAAACCGGATTTATGCGAAATAACGCTTTCTAACTTTCGCGTATTATCTTTAAATCACGTAAAAGTATGCAACGAAGAGGCGGAGCTTTATTTAAAGAAAATGTTGCCGGCTGATTGTATTTTTTTAGACCCGGCAAGACGGGATAAACACGGGCAAAAAACTGTTTTGATTTCCGATTGTGAACCGAATGTGGAGATGTTACAGGAACAGTTATTGAAAAAAGCCCAATCGGTATGGATTAAATTTTCACCCATGTTGGACATTTCTCTGGCTATTAATCAATTACCTAACACGACAGAAGTTCATGTAGTTGCCGTGGATAATGAATGCAAGGAGTTACTGTTTAAAATGGAATCCAATATTGAGCCGGAAAACGAATCGTCTATTCATTGTATTAACCTCAGAAAGAATCATGAAAACGAATATTTTACATTTAAAAGAACAGAAGAAAATAACTCCGAATGCGTTCTTGCCGATTCATTACACAGTTATTTATATGAACCGAATGTCTCCATTTTGAAGGCTGGAGCTTACCGGTGTTTAACGCAGCGTTATGCTATTTCTAAATTGCATTCTAACAGTCATTTATATACATCCGATACGTATATTTTCGATTTTCCGGGACGAGTTTTTCGTGTAAAAGATTCTTTTTCTTTGAATAAAAAGGAGAGTAAACAGTCGCTTTCGGGATTAACGCAGGCTAATATCAGTGTTCGGAATTTTCCGCTTACGGTCAATGAGTTAAGAAAAAAGACGGAATTGAAAGAAGGAGGGGAGGTTTATCTTTTTGCTACTACTTTGAAAGACGAAAGAAAGGTATTGATTAAATGTGAAAAATTTAAGATTTAATCTTTTCAATATACAGATATTCAAGCATAAATGATAAATATACACGGTCGTTTATTTAGATCCGGTAATTTTTCCTTCTTCCACTCCGCTACGCTTCTAGTCTTTATATACTCCGATTCCAATGTAATATCACAGGCAATGCAAAGTTGAGTTTTAGGTTGGCAAGTATTGAGAATATCTTCCAACATCTTCATATTCCGGTAAGGAGTCTCAATGAATAATTGGGATTGCTTTTCGTTTTGGGCGCGTTTTTCTAATTGTTTAATCGTTTGTATTCTTTCATTTCCCTGTATGGGAAGGTATCCCACAAAAGCAAAACTTTGTCCGTTGAAACCGGATGCCATTAAGGCTAATAAGATAGAGGAGGGACCGACTAACGGGATTACACGGTAATTTTTTGCTTGTGCAATACGGACAATTTCCGCGCCCGGATCAGCAATTGCCGGACATCCCGCCTCCGAAATAATCCCGACATCCAATTCGTTTTTAATAGGAGAGAGGTAACCGGATATTTCTTCGGGAGAAGTGTGTTTGTTTAATGTGAAGAATTGAAGTTCGTCAATATTTATCTCTTTATCTATCTTTTTCAAAAATCGCCGGGCTGTGCGGACATCTTCTACAATGAAGTGTTTGATTCCTTTTATGATTTCAAAATTGACGGAAGGTAAGACCTGTTCAGGTTTACATTCTCCTAATGTATTAGGGATTAAGTATAAAACTCCGGACATAATGGATTGAAAATTGAACAATTTTCCATTTTAAAAAGCATATTTGGGTACAATTATAGGACAAAAAAAGCGAAAAACAAAATTTAATTTGCTTGGAATTTTATTATTTTCTTTTTATCTTTGATTCAACAAAAAAAACGAGAATAAGAGTATTGTCGCATTGCTAAATTGATTGTTAAACTTAACATTAAAAAACAAAACCGGGCGTATCTGGTTATTTAATGGCGGGCCACACCTTCGGGATGCATCGTGCACGGTGGATTACAAAGAATAATCATTGCCTAAATCCTGACTACAGGAGTTTAATTTAATCGCGGTGCGACATTTTTTATAGAAAGCCATCTTTTCGAGGAAAGGTGGCTTTTTTAGATTAAAAAAAATCGTAGTTTTGTAATGTAAAAATGGAGGCAAAAAATATGGAAAATTTTATCAAATATGTAAATATCCATAATTTCAAGTCGATTGCCGATTTGAAATTGGAAGATTGCAGGCGGATTAATTTGTTTATCGGTTATCCGAATGTGGGGAAGTCGAATGTGTTGGAGGCGTTGGGATTGTTTTCAGTCCCGTATTTAAATTTTAACAAATTTGGTTTAGAAGAGAATCTTAACAAATTAGTTCGTGCAGAAAATTACAATGAACTTTTTTATAATTCTTCCGGAGATTCTTTTGAATTAGAGACAAATATTGGGAAACTAAAATGTCTTAAAGACGACTTCTATATTCATATTGATTTTTATGATATTGCAGATGGAGTTTATACTTTTTTGCCTGATTTGAAAACACAAATTGCTGATACTGACATTAAGAATTCCATCGTGAAACGCTATACTTTCCAAACTAACAATCAATGGAAATCAAATGGCGATAGTCTATTGCTACCTCCTTTTGGCGAAAACATCATAGATGTATTGTCTTATAACAATAATGTATCCGATGTCAAAGCGTGGATGAAAGAAAAATTTAAAAAATTTGGTTTAGAATATGTTTTGGACAAATCAACTAATTCTTTAAAAGTTCAAAAGCGTTTGGGCAATGATGAGGTTTTTATTTTGCCTTATTCTTCTATTGCCGACACTTTGCAACGAATTATTTTTTACAAAACAGCGATTGCCTCAAATAAAAATTCTGTTTTGCTATTTGAAGAGCCGGAAGCACACGCATTTCCACCTTATATAAGAACCTTTACGCAAGATATTATTGATGCTGAAAGTAACCAATTTTTTATCGTTACACACAGTCCGTTTGTTATAAATGATTTTCTTGAATATGAACATCTGCGGCGTGAAACATCTATTTATCTGTTTGATTATAAAAACAACCAAACAACTGTAAAACGTTTGACTGACGAGGAAGTGGACGACGTTTATAATTATGGCATAGATTTGTTTTTTAACATTGAAAGTTTTTTGGAAGAATGAAAATAGAATCAAATATTTTGACGGAATGTTATGTTGATACTTTGATTGTAAAAACTATTTTGTTTCCCCAAAAGGGTTACAATCATAAAAAAGGTTGTAATGATGTACTAAAACAAATGAACGACAAATTTGCAAATCAAGCGGTATTTGGTATTATTGACGATGACAAAGTCATAAGAAATTTTGATAACTTTTCTTTGTTGCGAAAACATAATGAGCATTTGGCAATTTACAAACACAACAACAAAACACATTATATTGTAAAAATTAGCAAAGCCGCCGAAGATTTTATTTTTCATTGTGCCAAACAATGCAGTATCTTGCTTGATGATTATAATTTGCCTGCCGATGTTGCAGGATTAAAAAAGATAACAAAGCACATTGACTCATTGGAAGGTTCTGAGTCAAAATTTAAGAAATTGTTTTTAGATATAAAACAAAACGAATCTTCCGATTTTCACAAATTGGCGCAATGGATTGAACTTTTTAAGGCAAATCCATATAATATAAACATTGAATTATTGTAATCTCAGTTATATGAAGACATTATCACACCCACGAGAAATAGAAGAACGGAATGTCCGCAGTCTTCTTGAAATTTGCAATATTAAAGACGGGAAAAGAACTCTTTTACAAGAGTTTGACTACTTAATCGAAGCGCCTAACTGGACGCAAGACGGTGCTTCGTTGATTTATAACAGCAGAGGAAAAATCTTTTCTTTCGATTTGCAGAGTCGTCAGAGCAAAGAGATTTATTCGGGCATTTGTACACATTGCAATAATGACCATGTGTTGTCTGCCGATGGAAAATCAATTGCTGTAAGCCATCACACGAAAGAGGACGGTGAATCCCGCATATACATATTTCCATTGAAGGGCGGAGAGCCAACACTAATTACACCAATGGCGCCGAGTTATTTACACGGCTGGTCGCCCGACGGAAAGACGATTGTATATTGCGCCGAACGGAACGGACAATATGATGTTTACGCCATTCCGGCAGTAGGAGGAAATGAAGTTCAACTTACCAATGAACCAGGATTGGATGACGGACCGGAATTTTCGCCCGACGGAAAATATATCTGGTTTAATTCAGTTCGCAGCGGATTGATGCAAATCTGGAAAATGCGTTCGGATGGCTCTGAACCGACCCGGATGACTTTTGACGAATGGAATAACTGGTTTTCTCATCTTTCTCCCAACGGGAAACAGGTGGTTTTTATCTCATATAAAAAAGGAGATGTCGCTCCCGGAGACCATCCGGCGAATAAAAATGTGGAAATTCGGATTATGGATGTCGACGGAAAAAATCTCCGGACTCTAGTCGCTTTGTTTGGAGGGCAGGGTTCTTTAAATGTCAATTCGTGGTCACCTGATGGAAAACAAATAGCATTTGTAAGTTATCAGCTGAAATGAAATATTGACAAGCCTCATTTTTACCTTATTTTCTTAACAAAACAACCTAAGTAGCAGAAAAAAGTTCCAAGATAACAACCTAATTACCTAATTTTGAAGGAAAAAAATAAGGTACTGTGTTCAATTCCAATTTTTTTTTGTTAAAAATATCATTAATT
>Ga0123353_10000360_pt1 | contig 55565 bp, 54 predicted proteins | sample TergutLab28metaG_3_FD_92763 | JGI IMG/M metagenome (GOLD analysis project Ga0123353, IMG submission 92763) | Labiotermes labralis P3 segment gut microbial communities from Petit-Saut dam, French Guiana - Lab288 P3 | ecosystem: Host-associated > Arthropoda: Insects > Digestive system > Gut ... | reverse complement strand
TGCGCTGGCCGTCGTAGGTGATGCTAGCGCTGTTCAGCGTCGTGCCGTCCTGTTTCTGCGTGACACCCGTTACGTCGTTGTTGCCGTTGTAGGTGATGTTCACTTCTTTTCCGTCGTCGCTTTTCACCTTGGTCAGCAGGCCGCTGCCGTTGTAGTCATAATCCGAGGAGAAGTTGCCCACGTAGACGAAGGCGTCGGCAAAGTACGCCTCGTTGAGCTGGTTGTAATAGACGAAGGAAAAGTCCAGATAGGCCGCGTCCTGCGCCAGCGTATAAGAGCCCGCCGCCATGTGGTAGTAGCCGTGTACGTCGCGATGGAACGGGTACATGAGAACCGTATTGCTGCGGTTTTCATTCTTCATGTGCATCGCGTTCTCTGTCCGCAGCGATTCGTCCTCTGCGAGGTGCGCGACTGGCCCATCGAGCCTGTTCTCCTCGACATCTGCGTAACTGGTGGCGGCCAGGGCGGCCTGCTCGGCGGTGAGCTCGGGTATGTTCAACGGCTGCTCCACCGCGCGGCTCATGGGCATCGTCTGCACCAGCATCGTGAGGGCGAGAATGACGACTGTTACTTTCAGTAGCTTCTTCATGGACGAATCCTCCTCTTTCTTCTCATTATCGTCGAAGACGACAGCAAAAGCTTCAGCGTGATGCTGCACCCCGCCTCCTGCCCTTGCCTGAACCGCAGCCGAAGCGCCCCTCACCACAAAAACGCGCCTGCGCCTCCACCACATCGCTTCCTGTTTCTCCTCGCCTTGCACACAAAAACACGGCAGCCCCCACAGTATACTAGCGCCACCATGTGGGCCTGCTGAACCGTGAAGATTCAGCAGGCCCTGTCTCTTTATCGCTTCACCGCTCTACCAATATTTACCGCATTGTGCCTAAAATTTTCCCAAGATTCTGCCAACTTGAATTGGGCATAACGTAGAAATCTGCCATCGTGCTTGTTCTTCTCGCTTTACAATGATACAATATGGATAATCCTGGGAATGCAGGAGCGGACGTTCACGCAAGGACAATAATATCATCAGGGACAAGGAAAACAAGATTGTTATGACCGGCTTCCGGCTGGCGAATTACATCAAAGACCGCAAGCCGGATATTGATATTCACCTGCTGGGCTGCACGGAGCCGGGCTTGCTGCGCCGGTGCAAATTCTGCACCACGGCGGATTCCACCACCTGCCCCAAGTGCTGTCAATCCCCCGCCGCGGCAAGCACTATGTATCAAATTCTTTTTGGAACTGTGCCCGCATTCCGCGCAGCGCCTGCGCGTTGCCGATAATGGAACTATTATCGGCGTGATCATAAAGGAAGCCGGTCATGTTTTCCTCGTCCTCGATGATATTTTTTGTCCTTGCGTGAAGGTCCGCTCCTGCATTCCCAGGATTATCCATATTGTATCGCTGTAAAGCGAGAAGAGAAGATTTTAGTCATTGTGCGGCAAATATTGTCAGCGCAGTGAAGCGGTAAATAGATAGGGCCTGCTGAATCTTCACGTTCAGCAGGCCCACATGGTGGCGCGTGGATTCGATAAAATACTAGCTTTTTCTAACAATCTGTGATATAATGCCTTCGGACAACCCGAAGGAGAACATCTATGAACGGCATCATTCACTGGGACGAGCTTCCCATGGGGCGGGTCATTGCCCTGTGGCATCCCTACATTTTGGCGGGTACTGTAAACCTGCTGCAAGGGGATTCTACAGCCGGGAAATCGTATTTGTCCCAGGCGATCATCGCCGCGCTGACCACGGGGCGGGCGCTGCCCAACGCCGAGCCTATGCCGCCGTGCAATGTGATTGTCCAGAACGCCGAGAACTCCTTCTCCAACGTGATCAAGCCCCGCCTGGAAGCGCTGGGCGCGAATTTTTCCCGGATCAAATCCATCAACGAGAACGGCGGGCGGCTTTCGCTCACCTCCCCGAAAATCGAGGAGGCCATCGTGGAGTATGACGCGAAGCTATTCACGATTGACCCGATCCAGGCCTATATGAATATGTACAAGCTGGCGAGCGTCCGGGAAACGCTGGTCTTTTTAGGGCACAATGAACATATGAAAAGGGGGAAGTGCGCATGGGCAAACAGTTGGGCATCAGCACATATTCTTTTGCCGAGAGGAGCAAGGAGGGCATTCCCTACCTGTTCGAGAACGGCCTGCCCTACAAGGGCGATATTCGCAGCGACGCCCGCAGGGTGTATTTGTCCGGCTTTAAATTCAGAACAGCAAGCCAGACAGAGTGGACAAATATACAGGTGCCCCACTGCTTCAACGCTGCCGACGGCGCGCTTCGTGATTACCGGGGCGACGTGTTCTACGAGCGCGAAATCACCATCGAGGGCGATGGCGCGGTGCTGTGCTTCCTCGGCAGTTTCCTGTTCACCGAGGTCTACATCGACGGCATACGCATTGGAAAAAACGACGAGGGCTACCTGCCCTTCTATTTTGATATTTCCGGGTTTGCCATGGGCAGGCATCGGCTTACGGTGAAAATCAACAATTGCACCGATGCGGCGACCATCCCCCTCAGCCTGTTCCCGGGCCATAAAGTCGGCTGGCATCACTATGCCGGGCTGCACAGGGCGGTGTACATCGAGTACCGCCCGCAAGCCTACGCCTTCAGGCTGGACTGCATCCCGCGCCGCGAAAACGGCCTGTGGCGCGCGGCAATCAGCGCGCTGTTTAAGGGCGCTGCCAACGAGAGCCTCACGAATACAATTCGCATCGTCGGCGATGAGCTTGTCTATGAAAGCCAATTTGCGCTGTGCTTCGACAGCGAGGGCATCGCCGCGTTCCGTGACGCAATCGCGATTGCAAACCCCAGGCTGTGGGACATCGATACGCCCTGCCTCTACACCTGCCAAATGAGTAACGGGTACGAGACAGCCGAGGTGTCCTTCGGGCTGCGCGAGGTCACTTGGAGAGACGGGAAGATATATATCAACGGCAGGCAGGTGATGCTCAAGGGCGTCTGCCGCCACGAGGTAAACGGCGAAAAGGGCCTCGCCACCGACAGCGAGACCTCAAAACGAGAGCTTGCGCTTATAAAAGCTATGAACGGCAATTTCGCCCGCCTGGCGCACTATCCCCACAGCGCGGAGACCCTCGCCAACGCCGACGCCCTGGGCATATACCTCTGGGAGGAGGTTCCCTACTACCAGGCGGGGCAGAAGATCACCCACGCCAGCTTCGGCAAACAGCTCGGCGGCAGCAGGCTGCGCCCGCGCGCGTTGGCTGAGCTTTTCGGCAATCTCGCGGCCACATCCCAGGCAAAGGAACCCGAGCTGTTGAAGACCGCGGCCCGCTCTCTTGCCAAGCTGGTGATGAGAGATATCAACCACCCCTCGGTCATCACCTGGAGCGTGGGCAATGAGATCTGGTCGGTGAGCCGCGCCAACGGCCTGGGGCTGCAATACCTCATAGAGCACGTGAAAAAGTACGACGCCAGCCGGGCGGTGAACTACGCCGCCATGTGCATGCCCCTGATGACGGGCCTGTTCGAGCAATCGTTCAAATACGCCGACTGGCTGTGCCTGAACGAGTACTACGGCTGGTACTTCGGCAAGATTTCTGATCTTAGAAAGCTCGCCGAAAAAATCAGCAAGAAATACAGCGACAAGCCCTTCGTGATCACCGAGACCGGCAGCGACACCAAGTTTGGCCTTCATGATAACAGCAAACACTGCGAGGAATTCCAGGCGAATTTCCTGCGTGAAACCCATGCGATCATGCGCAAAATCAAGAACTTCGCGGGCTTCACCGTGTGGGTTCTGAAGGACTTCCCCTGCCCGGAATACGGCGAGGACAATATAATTCCCTACTACAACTGCAAGGGGCTCTTCGACAAGGACATGAACGAGAAGCTGAGCTATCAAGTTATGAAGGAGATATTTGGGGCGGAATAGTGTTCCGCGCCACCCCCTCGGCGCTGGGTACTGGCCCCCAAGAGGGGGAGAAAAAGGCGGCGGCGCGTCGGTGAACGCGTTCGCTGAATACGCTGAATAGCGAATACAAAAAATAAATTGCATTTCAAATTGCCATATGCTAAAATTAAAGCATCAAACAAAAGGAGAGTGCGTATGTACAAATTCATGAGGCGCATCGGAATGCCCATGCCCAAGCTGCTCAGCTACGAGCGCTACTGCTTCGTGGCGCCCCACCCGGATGACATCGAGATAGGCGCGGGGGGCACCGTGGCGCGGCTCAAGGCCATGGGCAAGCAGGTGAGCTACGTCATCGCGACGGACGGCCGCTACGGCGGGGAGACCCCCGACATGCCCGTGGAGGAGGTCATCGCCAAGCGCGTGGGGGAGGCGAAGGCCGCCGCCGCGCATCTGGGCGTGGAGGACGTGACGATGCTGGGCTTCTGCGAGAGCGGCTGGTACGACCAGAACGACCTGAAAAAGCAGGTCGCCCTTGCCATCGCGAAGGCGCAGCCGGACTTCATCTTCACCGTGGACCACCTGGTGCCCACGGAGCTCCACCCGGACCACAACCGGGTGGGCCTGGCTGTCTCGGACGCCTACATCCACATCAACAACCACCACTACATGAAGGAACTCGGCGGCGCGGCGCCGGAGCGGCCCCTCCAGGGGATCGCCTATTTCTTCACCAACCGGCCCAATAAGTACATCCGCACGACGAAATATTTCAACAAGCAGATGGAGGCCCTGATGCTGCACAGCAGCCAGGTGGACCAGATTCCGGCCCGTGGCGGCGGGAAAAAGACCATGGGCGAGATGTTCCGGCTCATGACGAAAATACGCAACCTGCGCTACGGCCTGCGCCGCTGCGCCCTCCAGGCCGAGGCCTTCCGCGTGCTCTCGATGAGCCACACGCATGTGATCCCGGAGGTCAGCGAGCGGACTTTGTTTGGGAATTATTGAGGAAGGAGTTGCTTCAATTGCCGCCAAAGAAAAATCCATTACCCAAGGTAGGGGCAATCGCAACGGGCGCTGGCATAATTATGACTGGGCCCGCTACGGCTGCAATGCCACCAGCAAAAGCGGATAGTTCATATATCCAGCAGGAGGCAAGCAGAGATGTAGTCGCCGAACTACAGGCACAACTCTTGGCGAAAACTAAGAAAACTAAGGAGTATGAGGTAACAAGAGCCGTAGCCGTAACAACAGCCACTACTTTGCGGAGATATAACTCAGATGCTCCTGTGACGCTCTCAGCATTAAGAAAAGCGGCAGAAAGGGACGCTGTTGAAGCGGCCGAGCTAATGGCTGAGTGGGATGCTGCTATATACGAGGCAGAAAGAGTTGCTCTTGACCCCGATGCTACGTACGATGCTGTTGTTAAGGCTAATGATGCTATTATTGAGGCTGCTTTCAAAAATGGCGTTGTTCTTCCTCACATAACACCTCCACCTATTTCAAAATACAAATACACCACAACCGAGCCGCCCATGATTACGGACGATATTGAATCTACCGAACAAACAATCAGCTGGAATGAACTGCTTGACATTGCTGCCAGTATTTCGACGATCCTTGGTGTTGGTGTGCTGGAACTGATGAAGCGTCTAAAAACTAAATCGGAAAGAAAAGGCGTACCTTGCAACCAAAGGCAAAAGATTCAAATTATTTTGGGCCAGCCTAGTTGGACTACTGACATGCTAGCAAGCAGGCTTGCTGAACCTAGAGACTTGGCTGAAGCAAAACTAATGACATACGGCTATTCCCGCAAGAAGCGCACACAGTTTTGGGAGGAAACCGAAATCACGGAAGCGTACAGACGCGAACTCAAACCTCTGTTACAAGGTTAGGCTATTCCTGTACCTGCTCCGCCTCCACCCCGTGCCGTCTCTCATTCAACTCCGCCATAATCCTGTCGTGCTCCTCGGTATCCAGCTCGTATTTCCACATGGGGAGGATGGTCAGGATAAACCCTATCGCCGCCGGGATCGTGATCAGGAAGAACATGATCATCATGTAGGGCTGGAAATCGGGGTTGGCGCGGGCCACGCCGCCCTGCGCGATGTAGTCCTTCACCTTTTCCACCGCCACGTCGGAAAAGCCGACATAGTTGTAGCCTATGCCCATGATGAACGACGCCAGCGCGGTCTGGAGCTTGGCGACGAAGCTCTGGCCGGAGAAGAAGATGCCGTCCGGCCGCTCGCCCGTCTGGTACTCCTGGTAGTCCACGCAGTCGGCGATCATGATGGACATCAGCACCACGGGCACGCCTATGCCTATGCCGACGAAGGTGAAGCAGATCGCGAGCAGGGTGATGTTGACGGGGTGGATCAGGTTCATCGGGCTGAGCCTGTAGAGCAGGAAGGCGAGCAGGCTGGGCCCCACCGCGAAGAGATTGGAGTAGATAAACAGCTTCTTCTTCGAGAAGCGCGCCAGGAGCTTGGGCAGCAGGGCCTGCGCGATGAACTGCCCGCCGAACATCCCGGCAAGGACCAGGCCCATCAGCAGCACGCCCCGGATGGGGTGTTCCTTGTCGTCGCTGAAATAGTAGGTCATCAGGGGCAGCGCCACCAGCGAGATGAGCATCTTCGGGCTCGCCAGCACGCCGGAGATCACGATGCGCCGGAAGGGCCTGTTGCTCCACATCACCTTGAAGGCGTGGAACAAGCCGGTTTTCTCCCTTTTCGGATTAATTCTCTCCTTCATGCCGAAGGGAACGGGCTGCATCATGGCGAAGCCTATGACGGCGAAGAGAATCGCGGTGACCAGGAAGCCCCTCTGGTCGCTGCCCAGCCGCAGCCCCAGCGTTTCCGCGATGGGCATCACGATGAAGCCCAGGGCCATGCCCGCCGCGGCGACCACGCGGGCGTTGGCCAGCAGCCTGTTGCGGTCGTTGTGGTCCTCCGTGGTCAGGGAAGTGATGCCCCAAAGGGGGATGTCGCTGACGGTGTACGCGACGCTGAACAGCACATACGCGGCGAAGGCCCAGGCCGCGACAAGCGCGGGCCACTGCGAGCGCGTATAGGTCCCGAAGGGGGACATGAAGCTCATCACCGTGGTGAGCAGCAGAAAAGTGGGGATCGCGAAGAGATACGGGCGGCATTTCCCCCATTTCGTGTTGGTCCGGTCTACAATGACGCCCATCACGGGGTCATTGAATGCGTCGAAGGCCCTGGCGAGGAGCATCGCGGTGCCCACGGCCATGGAGGGGATCAGCAGGGTGAAACGCATGAAGTAATCGAAAGCGCTGGAAAATATGCCGTAGAACACGTTCTGGCCGACGATGGCCACCAGGAAAAGCCATTGTTCTTTTTTGGTGTAGGTCAGCAGCTTCTGGCCCATAGATTTTCCTCCCTGTGCGCGTTTTATTTGCGTCTTTTTAATTATAGAGCAGGGCGGAGAAAAAAGCAAGGAAAAATTGCAAGTTTTTCTTGACCCGCGCCGTCGGCTGTGATACAATAAGCTAAACAAATTTTATCAACAGGAGGTACAGGCAAATGGCAATCACGATCGATTCCAAGCTCAAAGACGTCATGGCGAACCCCGCGGCGGTGGAGATCATGGAGAAGTACATCCCCGGCTTTTCATCGAACCCCCAGCTCAAGCTCGGCTACAGGATGACCTTCAAGACCATCTCCAAGTTCCCCCAGGCAAAGCAGTTCGGCCTTTCCGACGAAGTTCTGGCGAAGCTCCTCGAGGAGTGGGCGGCGCTGGGCTAAAACCCGAAGCCAAGACAACCACGCCCGGCGCGCAGCGAAACCTTGCGCGCCGGGCACTGTAACAACCAAAACGAATAACTTAGGAGGAGTATTATGGAACGCATTAAAATGGGCATCGTCGGCTGCGGGTTTCCGTTCTATTTCCACACGGCCGACGCCGAAACCTCGGAGGTCATCGAGTATGTCGCGGTGCACGACCTCAACTGGGACCTGGCCTGCGACGTGGCGAAGGAGTTCACCGCCAGCGAGATGACCCCCTACAAGACCCTGGAGGAGATGCTCGCCGCGGACATCGACGCCGTGCTGGTCTCCGTCCCGCACGACGTCCACGAGGCGGTCTGTGAGAAGGTCGCCAGGGCGGGCAAGCATATCCTGTGCGAAAAGCCCATGGCGATGACCCTGGAGGGCTGCCGCAAGATGATCGCGGACGCCGCGGAGAACAACGTGCGCCTGATGATCGCGGAAAACCACAGGTTCCTGCCGATGCACGTCTATATGCATGACCTGGTGGAGAAGGGGATGCTGGGCGACGTGTGCCTCGTGCGCTCTTACGAGGGCTGCAACGAGATCGAGGGCAACGAGGACCCGGACTGCTGGAAGGGCGACATCGACCGCTGCGGCGGCGCCTGGCTGGATATGGCCGTGCACAAGTACGGCGCGCTGGAGTACATCCTGGGCGAGCGGGTTGAAAGCGTGATGATGCTCTGGGGCAAGCAGGTGGGCACGCTGCCGATGAAGGGCGACGACAACGCCATCAGCATCTCCACCTTCAAAAACGGCGCGCTCGCCGAGATCACCGTCAGCTCCACCCAGGTCTCCCCGGCCTGCAACAGCATGGAGATCTTCGGGGACATGGGCACGATCCTGGAGAACCACAACGCCACGCCCGCGATCAAGGTCTACTCGGAGGCGGACGAGGCGGGCGACGACCAGTACGACTGGGCCGAGCCGGACGACATCGAGCACGACGAATTCCCGGGCTACTACTTCATCGCGGGCCGCAAGATGGACGACCACTTCGCGCAGTGCCTGCTGGACGGCAGCGACTTCGCGTATACCCTGGAGGATGCCATGAGCGCGGTGGAGTGCGCCCTGATGGGCTACCTGTCCTTCCTGGAGCAGCGCCCCATCAAGCGCGAGGAGTTGCTGGCCCTGCCGGAGACGAAGAGCCTCTACGACCGCGTGAAGGGCAAAATCCCCACGAAGCACGCAGGTTGACGCCATGAACAAACTGAACAAACTGAACTTCTTTAAAAACGAGAAATTCAAGGCCTTCACCGCAAAGCACGCCGAGCTCTACAAGTTCATCAAGTGGAACCTGGTGGGCGCCATCGGCGTGCCGGTGGAAATAGGCTCCTACTACCTGTTCGCCTACGTGTTCTTCAAAAGCATGAACGCGAGCTCCGTGGTCATCGTCAAAGGCTATATGGAATATGACGGCCTTGGCTTCATGTGGGCCTTTCTGCTCTCCACCTTCCTCGGCGAGGCGGTGGGCTTCGTGCTCAACCGCAAGCTGACCTTCGCGGCGGACGCCAACCCGGCGGTGAGCATCTTCCTGCACATGTGCATGGTCACGTTCTCCCTGTTCGCCACCACCTGGGTGGGCATGGAGGTGCTGCGCATCAGCGCGGGCATGGGCGGCGACATGGCGTACTACGGCGAGCTGGCCGCCAGGCCGATCTCGACCTTCGCGGCCACCATCTGGCTCTACCCGCTCAACCGCTTCGTGGTGCACAGGAAGAAGAAGCCCAAGCCGGAAGCGGAGCCTGAGCAAGAGGTGCAAGAGGCGCAGGTGTAAAGCAAGCAACAAAACAAAAACGCCCCGAAACTGCCTGTTTGGCGGTTCGGGGCGTGTGCTCAATCCAGATATGCGTCCGGGTCGGCGCTGAGCTTCCAGTAGGTTCTGCCGTCGATGCAGAACATCTCCCGGTTCAGCTCGGCGAATACACCCAAGTATACGGTGTAAATTTCCTTCGGCTCGGGGTGGGCGACGATCCTTTCCGTGCCGCCCTCCAGGACATAGCCCGCGATCTCGTCCTCCGCCCACGTGCCGCCCTCGATCACCGTGCTTTTGGCCTTCAGCAGGGTCACGTTGCCGTCCTCAATCACGTACCGGCCCTCGGATGCCGGCGGCCGCCAGCCCTCCGGGTCGAACACAAACGGGCTGGGCGTGAAGGTGTAGCTGCCGTCCTCGTAGAAGCGGTAGCACTCGCTGATGGCCGAGCCCACCGAAGGGCCGTTCTGCCACAGGCCCACCAGCATCTCCCCGAAGGCCGGGGGAAGGTCGACGTCGTAAGATGCGTGGAAGCGCCAAATTGCGGGGCGCACCCCGAGGCCTTCGGTGTGTATATCGCTTGCGGAATAGTTCACCTGCCCCGTGCCGTCCACATTGGCGAATTCGTTTACATAGTCGCCGGGGGAGCGCAGCCACCAGTGCCGCGCCTGGCCGTTGTACATGGCGACGCGGGCGGCGCTATCCGGGAAATACGCCTCGGCCTCCTCGTAGGACAGCAGGAACACATAGTCCTGCGTGTCCGCGCTGTCGACGCCTGTGTTTCCATTGGGAAAAGTGACGCTGCCGTTGCTGTTCTCGGTGAGGAGCACACGATCCCGGTCGCCGGAGGTGCCGAAGGCTTCCTCCAGGAACGCGCCGTTGAGATAGGCGCGCAGGCCGCTGTCCGCCCAGGAGACGGGCGTCTCGGCCTCGTGGAACTTGCGCACTTCAACGATCTCTTTCGTCATACACAGCCAGCGGCCCGGCTCCTTTTTGAGGACAACCCACTCATAGCCGCCCCAATCGCCCTGCACGGGCAGCGAATCCAAAAAGGCGTTTCCGCTGTCTTTGTCATCGGGCGCTTTCTGCTGTGACTGTGCCCCCAGATAGTACCCGCCGGCCGCCGCCCCGGCCGCGACGATGAGCGCCCCAAGGATTGCGAGTAGTTTTTTCATTGCAGCCATCTCCTGTCAGATTTATTTCTTCTATGGAGATTATAACAGAATTTGGGAAAGAATGCAAGATAATTCTTCTGTCTCTTATATTCGCCCCTTCAGCTCTGCCCGGTCCATCGCGTAGCCCAGCGCCGCGAAGACCGCCGCGCTGCCCAGCCACTGGATCAGGTTGAACGGGAGGTGCGGCAGGGCCGCCTCCCAGCCGAACAGGATGCCCTCGGCGATATAGTATCCCCCCAGGGTGAAAATCCCCGCGGGCAGCAGGGCCAGGGCGTTGCGCGGGCAGAGGACTTTTTTTGTCTTGGCGCTGAAGCACAGGGCAACGCAGGCCTTGATGAGCACCGTGGGGATACAATACGCCGGTGCGGTGAGCAAATCGGCCAGGCCCGCGCCCAGCGCCCCGGCCGGCGCGGCCCAGGGGCCGGGCAGCAGGCAGGCGGCCAGGAAGACCAGGGCGTCGCCGAAATGCACGTAGCCGCCGGTGCCGGGCATGGGGATGTGCAAAACATACGCGGTGAACACCGTGATGAGCGCCGCGAACAGCGCGGCCGCGAGCATATATCGCAGCGATTTTTTGTTCATAGCAGTTCCTTCAGGTGCAGCTCGAAGGGCACGCCCTCCACGCCCGCTGCGCCCAGGCGCTTCGCGTCCTGCAACGCGGGCTCCAGGAAGCGCATGGCCCGGCGCACGGCTGTGTCGAGGGATTCCCCTTTCACCAGGCCGCCGCACAGCGCCGAGGCGAACAGGTCCCCCGTGCCCGACCAGGAGCCCCCCACGGCGGGGCTCTCGTACACGGTGAAAGCGCCGTTATCCCGGGCGGCGTTGCGGATTTTATCCCCCCTGTGCCAGCCGGTGATCACCACCTGCCGGGGCGGCAGGGCGGCGCACATGCATTCCAGGAGCGCAAGCTGCTCCGCCTCGTTCCGCGCCGCGAAAAACGCATAGGGCGTGCCTGTCAATATACAGGCCTCCGTCACGTTGGGCGTGATGATGTCGGCCTGCGCGGCGAAGGCCCGCATGGCCTCGCAGAAGGCCTCGTCAAAGCAGGGGTAGATATTGCCGCCGTCGCCCATCACGGGGTCGATGAGCAGCAGGGTATCCGGCGCGCGGAAGGCGTCGATGAATTCATTGGCCGCTGCCAGCTGGCTCGCGTTCGCCATGAAGCCCGTGTAGACGCCGTCGAGCGCCACGCCGTGTTCCTTCCACAGCGAAATAAAATCACGCAGCAGCGCCCCGCAATCGAGAGACGCGAAGCGGGGAAATCCCGTCTGGTTGGTGTAGACGGCGGTGGGCACGGGGCAGCACTGCACGCCCATGGCGCAGAGCACCGGCAGCGCCGCCGCGAGGGAGCAGCGCCCCAGCCCGGAGATGTCCTGGAGGACGGCGACACGTTTCATTTTATTCATTTTCATACACATAGCTGATCACCCCGGTGCCGTCCGGGTATACCCGCCCGAACAGGGCGTCGGCGGCCTCGCCCGTCATCCGGCTGCTCCCCAGGTCCCCCAGGGGCGCGCCGCTGTTCCATATCTCGAGGATGGCCCTGTGTACCAGCGGGGCCTTCTGCGCGCGCACCACCAGGCGGTAGCGGGTCTCCTCCTCCCGAACCAGGGGGCTCTCGGGCCACACGGTGAAGCTGCGCAGCAGCAGGGGCGTCATCACGCCGGGGGCCAGGGCCTGCCCGTAGTATACCCAGCCGTCGGCGTCGTAAAACCAGGCGTCCTCCGGGCCCGTCCAGGCCTCCACGGGCCGCAGCTCCCCCGGCTGCAGGTTGACGGAGGCGGGCTGGTCCTCGCTGAAGCTGTACACCCGCTCCTGCGTCACGTCCCAGGGGTAGAACTCGCCGGCGAGCTCCGTGATCGCCGGGGGGCGCTCGGCGGCGCGGCGGGGGGCGGGGTCGTCCACCGCGATGTGCAGCGGCTGGTAGCTGTGCGCGCCGCCCTCATAGATATAATAGAAGCCTATGTACGTATAGAACACGCTGCCGAGGTCGTATTGCTCAATCACCTCCGGCGGCAGCATGGCGAGGCCGGGGATGTCGGCGTCGGCGTCGGCGATGACGGTCTTCTTTTCAAACACCAGGATGCGCCCGCCGTCGTTGTCGCCGCCCGGCAGGCGGCGGGCGGGCAGTTTCTGCTTGAGGGCGTCCTCCCAGCTGCCGGCCTTGATGCCCGCGTCTGCCAGGCGCCGGAAGGCCTCCTCCTGCGAGACCGTGCGGGGCTCATCGTTTTCGCCGGGGGCGCGCAGAGGCCTTGTCTCCACCGCGCGCCCTTCGCCGTCCCGGGCGGCGGTGAGCAGCGTCTCCTCCAGGCGCATACGCAGCAGCACGGGCGCGGCGTCCGTCTGCACGGCGGCCACGGGCCTCTCGTAGAGCGTGCCGGGGGCGAGCATCGTCTCGTCCCGGCGGTAGGGGTCCAGGATGACCACCTCGTCCGCGCCGGGCGGGCTGCCGTCCAGGGTGCGCAGCAAGGGCGCGCCCTGGGCCAGCGCGGAGACCACAATGGCCGAAACCGCCACGGCCAGGCACAGCACCAGCACCGCTGCATAGGGCCAGCGCCTCAGTTGCCTTTCCCCGCCTGCGGCCCTGTTCATCCCAGCTTGGATGACGCGCAGGCGCTGTGAGGTCCACCAGCTGCCCAGGCGCAGCCGGACGAGCTCCAGGCGCAGCTGGAGCCTATGCTTAAGAGGCATGAAGCACACGCCCCTTGCGTCTCTTTTTCGCGCGCTTGCTTTTTTTGTGTTTCAGGCCGGGGCGCTCGCGGGCCGCCCAGGCGCGCAGCGCCGCCGCCGCCGCGCACAGCGCCCCCGCCAGCACGGCGAAGCCCCAGGCGTAGGTCTGCATGAAGGAGATCACATGCCCCGCGTAGGGGATCACGAGCAGCTTCACCCCCAGGATGTGCGTCATATTGATGGTCATGCTGTCGGGCGCGGCGTCCCCGGCGGGCTTGGTGCGGAACAGCGGGATGCCGCCGTTCTCCAGGCGCTCGTCCACGATGCGGGTCAGGCGGCTGCCTGGGTCGCCCGGCAGGGCGTAGTAGGTGATGATGTCCCCGGGGGCGATGCGGCTGCTGGGGCGGGTAACGGTGACCAGCAGCGAGCCGTAGGGCACCTGCCCCAGCATCACCTTCGTGGGCTCCACAAAAAAGCGCAGCCCGAACACGCCGTCTGCCGCGAAGGTGTTCAGCAACAGCGCGATCCCCAGCAATATGCTGAAAATTACAGTGATGATGTAGAATGCGTCCGCCGTCTTGCGCATGTTCCGGGCGTATTTCTCGCTCATGGGCTCGGGGGGAGGCTTGGCGGCCTCGGCCGAGAGCACGTCGCCGGCCAGCTTGTCGATCTCCTCCAGCATGGCCCGGCCCTCGGGGGAATGGGACGCATCCTCCGGGGCTATGTTCTTTCTTTTTGGCAATACATTAAGAAGCGGCAAATTCCTCACCCCGCTGTTGATACTCGGCGCCGGCGCTCTCGCGCAGTATATTGCGCAGGCCATAGGAGATGCCCTGCAGCTGGCTCTGCACGCGCTCCTGCTCGGCGCGCAGCTGGTCCACCCGCTGGCGGGCCTTGTAGGTCATGGCGTCGGCCTCCTGTTTGGCCGTGCGTACAAGCTCCTCTGCCTGGGCGCGCGCCTCCACCAGCACCTTGCCGATGAGCCCCTGCTGGTCCTCCTCGCTGAAGGCCGCGGCGGCGGGCATAACCGTGGGGGCGGGAGGCTGCGTGAGCAGCTGGCGGCGCAGGGCGTCAGCCTCGCCGCGCAGGGCGGCGATCTGCGCCATGAGGGCCTCCGCGGCGTGGGGGTCGCCCTGCATCATCTGCCCCTGCGGGGGCACCATCTGGGCCATTTGCGCGCCCATGCGCTGGTTGCGGTCCTGCTGCTCGGCCAGCTGGGCCTGCAGCTGCATGATGTACTGCCCCTGCTGCTCGAGCTGCAGGGCCAGCTCGTTGTTCTCGGGCGAATAGAGGCTGAAGCCCTGCTGCGTCTGCTGCCCCGCCTGCGCGGCGGCCATCTGCTGGTCGCTCAGGCCGCGCTTCAGGCTGCGGTTGTCCTCGCGGATTTTTTTGAACGCGACTTCCAGCTGGGCCAGGTACAGGTCCACGCGCTCGCAGCCGTAGCCGTTGCGCTCCACGCCGAACATGTTCCTGTACTTTTCGTTGGGGACGTACTCTTCCTTCATTGGCGCCATCCACACCTTTCTTTTCATCGCGACAGCACGCTGCGCTTTGGCAGAAGAAGAATCTTGCGTTTATCCAGGGTATATTATACTACATGTTGTGGGGGAATGCAAGAGGTAAACGCGATTTTCATCGCGCCGGATTGAAAATTCTCGTTTTTGCGCAGACGCATTGCCGGATGAGAAACACCCGCACCGTAGGGGACGGCCTCCGGACGTCCCTGGGTGAAGAGAGCAAGGCTTGTCATCTTGTGGCCCGGGACGTCACGGAGGCCGTCCCCTACATTTTGCTTTGCCGAGACGTACAGCCGTGCGTCTCTACACCTACTTCCCCTTTTTCTTCCCCGCCGTTTCTTTCGCAGGCTTCTTCTTCCCCGCCGTCCCCGCCTGCTCTATGCTCTGGCGGAAGGCCTCCATCAGGTCCGCCACGTTCACGCGGCCGGATTTCGCCGGGGCCGCGAAGGCCTCGCCGGAGATTTTGCTCTCCAGCAGCGCTTTCAGCCTGGCCTGGTATTCATCCTTGTAATCGGCAGGATTGAAGGGGGTGTCCATGGTCTGCACGAGCCTGCGGGCCATGGCGATCTCCTGGGCGGCCACCTTGGGCGGCGCGTAGGCGCGGGGCGGGTCTTTGATTTCGTCCTCGAAGTAGAGCGACTGCACGATAAGGCCGTCCTCCCCGGCCAGCACGGCCATGAGGGCCTCCTTCGTGCCCAGCACAGTCTTGCCTATGGCGATCTTGTCCTCGTCCAACAGGGCGCGGCGCAGCAGCTCGAAGGCCTTTTCGCCGCCGGGCTCGGGCATGGCATACCAGGCCCTGGCGCAGCTGACCGTCGAAATCTCTCCCGGCGGCACGAAGTGCAATATCTGAATTGCCTTTTCTTTTTCTGTTTTGATAGCTTCCATCTCTTGATCTGTTACGACCACGTGGCGGTCCTTCTCGAACTCGAAGCCCTTCACGATGTCGCTTTGCCGGATCTCTTTCCCGCAGCCCTCGCAGACTTTTTTATAGCGAATGCGCTGTTGATCTTCTTTGTGCAATTGGTGAAAGCCCACGTCGTTCTCCTGCACGGCCGTGTGCAGCGAGACGGGAATGGCCACCAGGCCGAAGGACAGGACGGTTTTTTGCGCGGGCATAATATTTCCTCCCTTTCCTGGGATAGTATGCCCGGAGGAATGGCGGGGAAACTAGTGCTGTTGTTTTCTATTCAGCGGCGCTGCGATGTCACGCCGTACCGCGAGGAGAAATTTATGCCCACCAAATTGTCCCAATACAACGAAAAACGCGATTTCACCAAAACCGGCGAGCCGGCCGGAAAAACAGGCAAGCCCGGCAAGGAATTGCATTTTGTTATCCAGCACCATTTCGCGTCGCGGGAGCATTACGACTTCCGCCTGGAACACAATGGCGCGCTGGCGAGCTGGGCCGTGCCCAAGGGACCTTCAACCGACCCGGCGGATAAACGCCTGGCCGTGCGGGTGGAGGACCACCCCCTGGAGTACAGGCACTTCGAGGGGACCATCCCGGCGGGGCAGTACGGCGCGGGCACGGTGTCCATCTGGGATGAGGGTATCTATGAGGCCCTGGAATGGAAGGACGGCAGCATCAAAATCGAGCTGTTCGGCAAAAAGCTCACGGGCCGCTGGGCGCTGGTGCGCATGGACGACGGCAAGGGCAAGAACTGGCTGCTGATAAAAGAGAGAGAAAAAAGTAGGGGACGGCCTCCGGACGTCCCGGGGCAAACAAAGCCTTCCAATCCCGGGCGGAGCAAAAACCCCTTCACCGCCGCCGACCCCCAGCTCGCCCAGCTCGTGAAGGCCGTGCCGGAGGAGGAGGGCTGGGTGTATGAGCTGAAATACGACGGCTATCGCATTCTCAGCTTTGTGGAGGACGGCAAGGCCCGGCTCCTGACAAGAAACGGCAGCGACTACGCGCACAAATTCAAGACCGCGGCGCAGGCCCTGGTCGCGTTCGCGGGCGGGCGGGCCATGGCGCTCGACGGCGAGATGGTGGTGACCGACAGCGCGGGCCGCCCGGATTTCCAGGCCCTGCAGGGCTATATCAAAAGCCCGAAAGATAAACAATTGCAGTATATGCTCTTCGATATCCTCGCCCTGGACGGCGAGGATCTGCGGCCATTGCCGCTGGTTAGGCGCAAAGAAATTCTCGCGCACCTGCTGGCCGGCGCGCCGGAGCCGCTGCATTACAGCGCGCACATCGAGGGCCGGGGCGAGGCCCTGTTACAGGCGGCCCGGGGCGCGGGCCTGGAGGGCGTCGTGGGCAAGCGGGCGGACGCACCTTACACCGGCGCGCGAAACGGCGATTGGATCAAGCTAAAGTGCGGCGAGCGGCAGGAGTTCGTCGTGGGGGGCTACACGATCTCAAGCAAGCGCACGGGCGGCGTCAGCTCGCTGCTGCTGGGGGTATATCAAGAGGGCAAGCTGGCCCACTGCGGCCGCGCGGGGGGATTTTCCCAGCGCGACATCGATATGCTTGAGGGGAAATTCAGGCCCATCATACGAAAAACGCCCCCGTTCGTGGAGGCGCCGAGGGCCAGGGCCGGGGAGAGCGTCTTCTGGCTGCGTCCAACTTACGCCGCAGAGGTCGCCTTTGCCGAGTGGACGCGCGAGGGCCTGCTGCGCCAGGCGAAGTTCAAGGGCCTGCGCGAGGATAAGGACGTGAAACAGGTGGTGAGAGAGGATGAACCTGTAGGGGCGGACCTCCCTCCAGTCGTGTCGCCTACGGCGAGCAGGCCGCCCGCTGACCCGGCCGGCTGCGTCGTCGAGGGCGTAAAAATCACCAACCCGGAAAAGCTGGCAGCGCCCGGCGTGACGAAGAAAGACCTGGCGCTGTACTACCAAAAGGTCGCCCCGCGTATGCTGCCGCATGTCGAGGGGCGATATCTCAGCGCCATCCGATGCCCGCAGGGGGCGCAGGGCGAATGCTTCTTCAAAAAGCACCCTGAGGGCTCGAAAGAGGGATATTATTGTATAAATGACGTCGCCGGGCTGATTGGCGAGGTGCAGCTGAATACAGTCGAGTTCCATGTGTGGGGCAGCAGGGCCGAGGCCCCGGAGAGTCCCGACGTGATGGTCTTCGATCTGGACCCCGACGAGGGCCTGGGCCCGGACGCGGTACGCCAGGGCGTACGGGACCTAAAAAGCATCCTGGACGGACTGCATTTAAAGGCCTATCTCAAAACCAGCGGCGGCAAAGGCTATCATGTCGTTGTGCCCTTCAAAGCGGCCATGGATTGGGCGGCCTTCCGTGAGTATGCCAGGGGCATTGTGGGCATCATGACGGAAAAATGGCCGGAGCGCTATACGGGCAACGTGCGCAAGGCCAGCCGCAGGGGCCGCATCTTCGTGGATTGGCTGCGCAACACCCGGGGGGCCACCAGCGCCGCGCCCTACTGCGTGCGCAGGCGGGCGGGGATGCCGGTCTCCATGCCCATCGCGTGGAGCGAGCTGGATAAAATCGCCCCGAACGGGATTGACATGGCCGAGGCCGTGCGCAGACTAAAGCGAAAAGACCCCTGGGAGGGGTTTTTCACGTAATGCGGGCGCTTCAGGCGGCGCGGTACCATTTACCCAATATTCCGAACAGTCCACTGTGCGGTCAAGAAACCCGTACTCGATCAAGATAAATTTTGCGTTGGCACCCCCGGCGGATATTCCACCGCCCAGCGCGAGGGGTCATCCAGGAAGCCCTCCGGCAGCGGCGCGGGGCGCGGGGCGGGCGGCGGCGCGGGGGGGCAGTGGGCGTCCAGCGCGTCCAGGGCGGCGGTGAGGCGGGCCATGGCCTCGTCGGTGTCGCAGCAGGAGGTCATGAGCAGCAGCAGGTTCCCCCGTGCGTATTCCGGCTCGATTTTCAAATGGCGCAGATGGGCGGCGGCGTGTTCGGCGTCACAATGAATAAGCAGCTTGCCCCTGTCGTGATTTTCAGCATTGAACAGCCGCAGGCCGCGCCAGCGCCTGGCGTGGGCATAGAAGGCGTCCAGGCGCCGCTCCCAGGCGGCGAACCAATCCTCCCGGTGCTCCTCCAGCAGTGCCAGGCAGTGCGCCACGGAGGCCAGCAGCACATAGGAGGGGCTGCTGGTCTGGAACACGCGCATCTCCCGGGAGACCTTCTCCCGGTCAACACGCGGGCCGCAAGAGAGCAGCAAGGCCGTCTGCGTGAGGGCGGGCAGGGTTTTGTGCAGGCTTACGGCGGCGAGGTCGGCCCGGGGCAGGGGGAGATGCGCGCCATGATTGCCGGTGACGATCGCGGCCCCGTGCGCGGCGTCCGCGAACAGGGGGATGGGGCACTCCAGGGGGCTGAGAATGCCCTCGTAGGTGGGGCTCGTGACGATACACAGCGCGGCTTCCGGGTGCGTGCGCAGGGCGTTGTCCAGGGTGCGCTGAGAGAGCGCGCCGTAGACGCCCCACGCGGGCAGCCATTCCGGCTCCAGGAACACCGGGCGCAGGGCGCACAGCTCCATGGCATGGAAAACAGAGACATGGCAGTTACGGGCCGCCAGCACGGTGTCGCCGCGCTTTGTCATGGCCCGTATCCCCGCCAGAATGGCCCCCGTGCTCCCGTTGACGCCGATCCAGGCCTCGTCGGCGCTCCAGCGCGCGGCGGCGCGCCGGGTCAGATCCCGCAGGATGCCCCGCGGGTCCTTCAGGTCGTCGAAGCCCGCGGTCTCGGTGATGTCCAGCTGCCAGGGCAGGCCGCCGCCCAGGGGCGCGCGCTTGTGCCCCGGCATGTGGAAGGGCATCCAGCCCTCCCCGGCGTAATCCGTAATGCTTTGCAGTAAATTTTTTTCCATGGGAATAGCATAACATATTTTCGGCAAAAGCGCAATAGCCCTTGACAGGGGCGGGGTTTTTTGGTACACTGGTTTTGTGGCGGGGGCGGTGTATTTTAATAAAATACGATTGGGGATTCATTGTGAAGAGGCTTTTGTCTGTCCTGCTGTGCGCGGCCATGCTTGCCGCCATGCCGGGCGCAACCGTATCCGCCGAGCCGGGAGAAAACGAGACTCCGCCGGAATATTGCGAATGTGAGGCTGTGCCGGTTATTTTGCTCTCCGGCGGGCACGGGGCCCTGGTCGAGAATTACGGCCAGCCGGATGAGATGTGGTATTACGGCATCGATATGATGGACAACCTCGTGCGCGATTTGGTTCCCTTCCTGCAAAGCGACGTGCTTCCCTCGCTCCTGACGTTCCATCCGGGCAAGCTCCTGGACGCATTCATCGCGGCGTTCTGGGCATGGGTCGGCCCGCTGGAGATGTTGCCGGACGGCACCAGTGTCAAACAGCTGGAGCGGGTGACCGTGGGCCATGAATGGGTCATGGCGATGGACCATCGGCAGGCCTACCACTGGAAACCGACCGGCGAAGCGTATTACAGATTCCCCTTTGACTGGCGGCAAAGCCCCTATCAAATCGCGGACGAGCTCAACGACTATGTCCAATTTGTCAAGGCGCACACGGGGCACCGGCATGTGCACATCAGCAGCATATCGGGCTCCAGCTCACCGCTTTTGGCCTATACCGAAAAATACGTCCTCGGCGTGGAAAATCCGGACGCCCTGAGCATCGTCTATAACCAGCCAACCGCGTTCGGCATGGAGCTGGTCGGCAATTTCCTCAATGGCGACTATTTCCTAAACCCCAGGAATATGGGCTCGCTGGATTATATTTACGCTCTGGACCTGCCCCCCGGGGCAAACAATGTGCTGCTGCCCCTGATGCGGACACTTTATCGAATTGGCATTTTGAACGCCGCCTCCCTCGGCCTTTCCTTCCTGCCCCGGGCCGCATTCGACAGAATCTATGAAGAGATTACCCGCAGGACCTACGCCGTTTGGCCGGGCATGTGGGCCTGGTGCCCGCCGGAGGACTACCCCGCCGCCAGGGCGCGGCTGATTGACGGCCACCCGGAATACGAGGAACTGGGCTTCCTGGAAAAAATCGACCGGTATCATGCGCTGCAATTGCGCGCGGGAGAGGTTCTGCGGGAGGCAAACGAAAAAATCAAGGTTGCCATTGTGGTGGGCTACAACATGGGGCTGCTGCCCCTCGGCAAGAATAAAAACTATTCCAGCGACGGCATGGTGGCAACGGAGAAAGGCTCCCTGGGCGCTGTCGTGGCTCCTTTCGGGAAACGGCTTCCCTCCGGCTGCGCGCAGGCGGCTGACAGCGGGCAAAATCATCTTTCGCCGGACCGGAAGATTGACGCCTCCACCTGCGCCCTGCCGGCGCACACATGGTTCGTAAAGGATATGGTCCACCGCGATTTTTATCATCTCCATAATTTATATGAATGGTGGAGAACCGCGCCCCGCGGCGAGGACACCGTATTCGACAACCCGGAATACCCGCAGTTTATGCGGCTTGAGGACAAGGCACAGGTAAACATAACCAGCGTGCTTCTCCCCTTGGCGCAGGAGGATCCCACGCCGCTGGACACCGCCGGGGAAGTTTGGGACTCGCTGATGTATATCCTCTTTGTCGTATTCGACCGGCTCGTCATCATTGTACGGTGGCCGCTGGGCTGGCTATAGAGGTTCTAATATGACAGGCCCCGGCAATTGTTAAGTTCAACGATGCACCCAAAAACAAACCAGGAGGACACCCCCATGAAACTGCGCCTTGGCCTACCCACCGGCAGCCTGCAGGAGGCCACCTTTCAGCTGTTTAAGCAGGCGGGCTTTCACATCTCCGCGCACAGCCGCTCCTACTTCCCGGCGGTGAACGACCCGGAGCTGGAAATCCTGGCCATGCGGGCCCAGGAGATTCCCCGCTATGTCCACGAGGGGATACTGGACGCGGGTATCAGCGGCCTGGACTGGATCACGGAAAACAACGCCGACGTGGTGGAGGTGGCCGACCTGCCGTATTCGAAGAACACCTCCAACCCGGTCAGGCTGGTGCTGGCCGTGGCCGAGGACAGCGGCATCCGCGAGGTGGCCGATCTCGGCGGCAAGCGCATCGCCACGGAGCTTGTGAACGTGACGAAGAAATACCTGTGCGCCCACGGCGTCACGGCTACGGTGGAGTATTCCTGGGGCGCCACCGAGGTGAAGGTCCCCCAGCTGGTGGACGCCATCGCCGAGCTCACCGAGACCGGCAGCTCCCTGCGGGCCAACAAGCTGCGCATCATCGCGACGATTCTGGAATCGACAACACGGCTGCACGCGAATAAAGCCGCCTGGGACGACCCCTGGAAGAGAGCCAAGCTCGAAAGCGTCTCTCTCCTATTGCAGGGGGCGCTGCGGGCCAGGAGCAAAGCGGGCCTGAAGATGAACGCCCCGGAGGACGCGCTGCGCGCGATCCTCGGCATTTTGCCGGCCATGAAGCAGCCGTCGATCTCCAAGCTGTGGGACAGCGACTGGGTGGCGATCGAGACCGTGCTGGAGGAGAACCAGGTGCGCGACCTGATCCCGGCGCTGAAATCCGCCGGCGCGCAGGACATCATCGAGTATCAGCTTTCGAAAGTCATACCATAAAGGAGAAACCCATGGACATCAACCTGGACAAGCCCTACGACAGCAGTACAATAGAGGGCACAAATATTCTAAAGCTGGATTTCACCAAGCTGGATCGCCTTCCGGCGGACAGCGGGGTCATCCCGGTGGCGGTGCAGGACGCCGCCACGGGCGAGGTGATCCTCATCGCGTATACCAACGCCCTGGCGTTCAACGCGACAATCGAAAAGCGAAAGCTCATCCTCTGGAGCACCTCCAGGAACAAGCTGTGGTTCAAGGGCGAGGAATCCGGCAACACGTTTTCGCTGCATTCGATCCATGTCAACTGCGAGCAGAACTCCCTGGTCTATCAAGTGACCCCGGACAAGGGCAAGATATGCCACACGAGCATCAATGGCATAGCCAACAACTGCTATTACAGGCAACTGAATTTGGATACGCTTGAACTGGAGCTTGCACCATGATAGAACCCGGCAAATGGAAGTTCACCGTGAACACCCGCTTTTACAGCGGCATCGCCTACCTCATCGTCGGCGAGAAGGACGGGGCCTATGAGGTTTCCGCCGAGCTGGCCAACGGGAAAAAGCCCGACTTCCGCTTCAGCCAGCTGAAGGCGGAGGGCGGCACCCTCGTGGGCGTGGCCCAGCACAGCCTGCTCCAGGGCAGCCTGATCCCCTTCACCGCCACCTTCGCAAACGGCAGCGCCAGCGGCTCCCTGGATGTGCCCTTCCTCGGCATGATCAGCTTCCGCGGCGCCGAGAAGGTGGAGTAGGAGCACAGTCCATGAACAAGAATCTAAAACCGGCGCTGATCGTCCTCGGCGGCCTGGCAATCCTTGCCATCGCGGGCGTTGTTTCCTATTCGCTGGCCTCCGACCCCCTGCCGCCGAAGGCGGCCGAGGGGGGCATACTCGTGGCCTGCGTGGGGGACAGCATCACCTTCGGCTCCGGGGTGAAGGACAAAGAGCAGGACGCCTACCCGGCACAGCTGCGGGCGCTGCTCGGGGAAGAGTACCAGGTGCTCAATTGCGGGGTGAGCGGGCGCACGGCGCTCTCCTCGGGGGACAGGCCCTACGTGAACACCAGGCGCTACAGGCATTCGATGCAGGCCGCGCCGGACATCGTGCTGATCATGCTGGGGACGAACGACTCCAAGCCCTACAACTGGAATGCGATAGCCTATGAGGCCGACCTGGCGCGCCTGGCGGAGGGCTACATGGCGCTGCCCAACGAACCGGAGGTCTATTTGCTGCAGCCCCCCGCGTGCTTTGAGAACAAGTTTGAGATCAACCCGGCGATTGTCCGCGACGAGGTGTGCCCTCTCGTGCGCAGTGTCGCGGCGCAGACTGGCGCGCGGGTCATCGACATCCATTCCGCCACAGCGGCGCGCCCGGAGCTTTTCCCGGACGGCGTCCACCCGGACGAGGCGGGCTGCGGCGTCATCGCGCAGGAGATATACAAAGCGCTGACTTCGACACAAATCCACTAAATTCCTATTAATTTCCATGAAACGCTTGCAATTTGTTCAGCGATATGCTAGAATAGTAGTGGGAGGAGGGATCGCACATTGGGGCATTCTGAAAAATTTTTATATTCTGTGAACACATTTTTGGCCTACAAGATCAATGAAGATTATTATGCGGGCACGCATTTTGTGTGGTGCGCGCCAAGGTACGACGAACCCAACAATCCCCCCTCGGCAAATCCAAAGGAAATATGCGCGTCTTTATTAAAAGATGTAGAGGGCAATGACTTGCACAGCGGAAGAATAGATCAGAACAGAACAGGCCTCCTGCTTGGCGTTCAGACAAAATTTGACGCCGGAAAAATTAATGACGATATACGGAATGAACTTACATATATTATTAATAGCGCTGCTTTGTCTTTTTTCCGCCCCGTCATATACGTGATAGACAAAACCGTTGTTGAAAATCTAATTACAGTCCCGGCCATGAAAAAGGCAACTTACTTTGCCAAAGAATATCGCATTGAAGCATTGAAGACAACCCAGTTCGACATTATCGCTTTATAAGGAGAAAAGTATGTTCGAGGTTTTCGAAGCGCTGACCCTCAAGGAATTGTTCGAGGTATGCTATGGCATTCTGGCCTGCTGGAACAAGGAATCCGTTGCGGCTGCCCGTCTATCCAGCAATGAATTGACTCATATCGCGACTTCGTTTGCCAAGAGAAACAAAGAAGCGGAGACGAAGTGCCTTCTGCTGTCATATATGAATTCCAGGACCGGCTCCATTGGAGACAAGGGGAAAGAAGCGGGAGAAGCTTTTCTGCAGCGCGCTTACCGGCAGCAGGCAAAACGTGCGGCCTGATGAAATTTTCCACAGGAATGAATGCTTCCATCGCTTGCGGCACGGTCGATTGGCCGCTCCGTGGGCGATTTATCAAAGAGGGAGTTGACTGCCATGGAGACACAACCAACCTGGGTCGAGGCCTGGGGCATGGCGCACGCGCGCCTTTCCATGATGTCGTTTTTTTCGGCGAAGCGCACGCTGCGGCTGGTGTTCAACACGGCCATTTCGGGCGAGGGGGCCAGGATACGCCTCGGCAACCGGCACTCGGCGTATGCCGTCGCCGTGGGCCGCGCGAACATCGCGCTGTGCGACGCGAACGGCGTCATCGCCGATACGCACAGCATACGGCCGCTCACCTTCAAGGGCAAACCAGGGCTGACCCTGCCGCCCGGCGGGTCGGCCATCTCAGACGAGGCGGCCTTCGCCGTCCCGGCGGGGGCGCATGTCTGCGTGAGCCTGTATATCGAAAAGGGCAGGCTGCAAAGCGGCAACTGCCTGGATAACGCCAGGCTGCTCTGCGCGAGGGGCGACGTCTGCGGCGCGCCCGCCATACGGCATCGAAGGCGTGTGCGGGATTTCCTCCTGCCCCAAGTCAACAAGCTGCTCGGGCTGACGCAGCCCTTCCCCATCCCCCTGTTCCAGGCCGTGGAGCTGCTCAATACGGAGGGTGCCGCCTCCATACAGTGCTTCGGGGATTCCCTCACGCAGCAGGGCTTCTGGACAAAGCCTTTCGAGGAGAAAATCCGCGCGCTGTACCCGGGGCGCTACTCTGTGATCAACAAGGCCATAGGCGGCAACCGGATATTGCGCGGCACCAGCGGGCGCTTCCCCCTGCGCGGCTACTACGGCGTCAAGGGCCTGGAGCGCGTGCACGACGACGTCTTCGCCTACGAGGGCGTCTCCCACGTGATCCTCAGCCTGGGCATCAACGATCTCTTCCAGCCGGGGACCATCTCCGCCTGCAAGAGCGAGTTCGCCACGGCGGAAGAGATTATGGGCGGCGCGGAGGCCCTCGCCGCGATGATGCGCGAACGCGGGCTGCGCGTCGTCGGGCTGAACTTCGTCCCCGTGGGACTGGCGGCGGATGCCACCCCGGAAAAGAATGCCCTGCGCACGCAGCTCAACGAGCTGTTCGAAAGCAGCGGCGCGTTTGACCATAAATGCGACATCAGCACGCCCTTCGCCTCCCCCGAGAACCCCGGCTGCCCCCCCCCCGCCTTCGTGGGCGGGGACAAGCTGCACCCCAACGGCGCGGGCGGCCGGGCCATCGCCGGGGCGATTGACTGTGGAGTGTTCGGGTGACGAGTTCCACAGAGAGAGTGCAAGCGAATCAAACACAATATATACGTCTTTTTACCTGTAGAAAGAACAAATCTAGCGCTTGATTTTCATTTTGTTTTGTGGTACAATACAAATCGTACTGGATATTTAGGAATATGAGGTGCATTCTATTGCCAAACTTCAACGAGATTTTTAATGAGGCGCGCGCATTAGTGGCCAACAATAGGGGCGATGCGTATGATGTGACGAGGCAAAAATACATCAACCTTTTGCATAATATTACAGGGAGAAATATCATAGCTTATTACTCTGGATTTCTTACACAACCGGCAGTACGCGAGACCAACATTACCGATATGGATAAAAACGGTTTTATGACGGTAATTAACAAGATGGACAGAAGCATAGGACTTGATTTAATCCTGCATACACCGGGAGGCGATCTTGCGGCAACGGAATCTTTGGTAGAGTATCTCCATATGATGTTTGGGAAAGATATAAGAGCGATCATCCCCCAAATATCTATGTCCGCAGGAACTATGATTGCTTGTGCGTGCAAAAGCATTGTGATGGGAAAGCAATCCAGTCTGGGACCGATTGATCCACAGCTAAACGGCCTTCCGGCGTCAGGGGTTCTCGAAGAATTTGAGAGAGCGGTTGAGGAGGTCGGAAAAAATCCCAAATGTATGCCGGTATGGAGAGTGATACTTGAAAAATATCACCCGACTTTTCTCGGTAGTTGCGAAAAAGCCATTGACTGGTCTAGGGATCTTGCACAAAAATGGTTGTCCAACAATATGCTGTCAGAGCGTACAGATTGCTCGAAAGCAGCAGCTGCCATAGTAGATTATCTTTCAGATCACAGCAAAACAAAAGCACATGCCAGGCACATTGGAATTACTGAGTGCGAAAGAATTGGGCTTCGTATCGAGAAATTGGAGGATGACAATGACTTTCAGGACGCGGTCTTGAGTGTTCATCATGCGTTCATGCTTTCGTTTTTGAATAGCCAGGCAGTTAAAATTATCGAAAACCACAGCGATACCCGAATCATATTTAACGCTAACAGACCGAACCCGCCTACGCAAATGTCCCCCGTACGAAAACAAACACAGAATCTTGAGCCGAAGGAGGAATGACCCATGGAGGATCATAGGTATCTTGAGTTTTACAGGTTCATATCCATTGATGAAGCGCGAGAAGAAGCCGATGCCGACATGGAATACGATCTGGATGCACCATATGAAATGTTCTCGCTGCTAAAAGACACGCCTATCAGCGTGAGCACAATGACTGTGGCTAGACTATGAGGCTTGGTTGATATGCGCGCCTGCTTTTGCGGGTGCGCATTTTCTGATTTCCCCCTTGCATTTCCCCCCGCCCTGCTGTATAATTGAGAAAGAAAGGCAGGTGACACCATGTTTCACATCTCCGGCTTCTTCGACGAGGCCACCACGCGCCTGGCGGGGCAGCTGGCCCTGATGGACGCCCTGGGCGTGCGCTTTCTCTGCCCGCGCTTGGTGGACGGCAAGAACATAACAGACTTCACGCTGGAAGAGTTCAACAAAACTCTCAAGCCCAGGCTGGAGGCCGCCGGGGTGAAGCTCTCGTCCATCGGCTCCGGCATAGGCAAAATCCCCCTGGAGGATGACGAGGCCTATCAGTCGCAGCTGCAAAAGCTGGCGAACCTGGCGGAAATCGCCGAGGCGGCGGGCTGCCGTTTCATACGCATGTTCTCGTTCTATATGCCCCCCGGCTTTGACGAAAAAGGGGTATTTCCCCGGGTGATCGAAAAATTACAGGGATTTCTCAAAGCAGTGGAAGGGCATGACGTCACGCTCATCCACGAGAACGAGAAGAAAATCTTCGGCGATACGGCGGCGCGGGCCCTGCGGCTGCACCAGGCCCTGGCGAGCCCCCAGTTCGCCCTGTGCCACGACGCCTCGAACTACCTGCAGGTGGGCGAAGACCCCTGGGAGGCCTACCTGCTCACCCGGGACGCAACAGTTTACTATCATATGAAGGACTGCCAGGACGGCTTTGAGGTCCCCCTGGGGCAGGGGCAGGGCCGCGTGCGCGACATCCTGGCAGATTTGCAGGCGAGGGGCTACGACGGCTTCCTCGCCCTGGAGCCCCACACGGCGAAGTACGCCCTGCTGCGCAGGCCGCTAAGATTGCTCCCCTTCATAAATGCCAAGGCGGCCCGGGCCTGCCGGGAGGTAGACGAGAGCCGGGGCCTCTCGTTCTTCAGCAATGTCACCCGGGAGGACGTCATGCGCTGGCAGCACGAGAACCTGATTAAGATGCTTGATGAAATAAATTCCTTCCCTTCGGGAAGCAATGAAGGAGGACACTATGGCTAAGCTACGTTACGGCATCGTCGGCATAGGCAAGCAGGGTTCCGGCTACGCCATGCGGCTGCGCAAGGGGCAGGACAAAAACGCCGCGCTAGCCGCCGTGTGCGACATCAGCCCCGAGCGGCGCGCCTGGGCGAAGAAGAACCTCAAGAATGTCAAAATTTACGAGAACTACAAAGAGCTCATCGCCTCCGGGGACATAGACGCGGTGATGGTGGTCACGCCGCACTACTTCCACCCGGAAATAGCCATCGCGGCCATGGCGCAGGGCAAGCACGTGCTCATCGATAAGCCCGCGGGGGTCTACACCAAGGCCGTGCGGGAGATGAACGAGTGCGCCGCCGCCCACCCGGAATTGACCTTCGGCATCATGTACAACCAGCGGACCAATCCCCTCTACATCGAGGCCAAGCGCCTCATCGAGAGCGGGGAGATGGGCGCTCTCAAGCGCATCAACTGGGTCATCACCAACTGGTACCGCCCCCAGGCCTACTACGACCAGGGGGGCTGGCGCGGCACCTGGGCGGGGGAGGGCGGCGGCGTGCTCACCAACCAGTGCCCGCACCAGCTCGACCTCTTCCAGTGGCTGGGCGGTATGCCCAAGTCCGTGCGCGGCTGGGCGAAGGTGGGCGTGAACCGGGACATCGCCGTGGAGAACGACGTCACCTTCTACACGCAGTACGAGAACGGGGCCAGCGGGGTCTTCGTCACCTCCACCCACGATTTCCCCGGCACCAACCGCCTGGAGCTCTCCTGCGACGGCGGCCAGATCGTCATTGAGGCGGGCTTCGTGACAGAAAAAATGACAGTCCACAAGCTGCAGACGAGCGAGACGCAGTTCAACAAGGTGAACACCAAGTTCATGCCCCGCATCCCCAAGAGCACGCGCAAAAAGAGCACGGGCCCCTTCATCGCCGCCTACCGGCTGGGGCTGGTGGGCCAGCACACCCTGATCATCCGCAACTTTTCCCGGGCCGTGCTGCATGGAGAGACCCTCATCGCGCCGGGCATCGACGGCATACGCGGCCTGACGCTCTCCAACGGGGTGTATCTCTCCGCCTGGCTGGATAGAGAGGTCGCCCTGCCCGTGGACGAGAACCTCTATTTGGACGAATTGAACAAGCGCATCGCCTATGAAACACAGAAGGAGATACAAGTATGAGCATACGGATCGGCGTACAGATGTATACCCTGCGCTCCCTGGTGAAAACCCCCGAGGCCATGGAGGAGGCCTTCCGGCGCAGCCGCGCTATGGGCGCGCAGTGCGTCCAGGCCCTGCCCATCCCCAGCACACCGCCGGAATTTATCCGCGATCTTTCCAAAAAATACGAGCTGCCCGTGTGCACCGTCCACGCCCCGGTGGACCGCATCAAAAATGACCTGGATCGCCTGGCCGAGGAGTTTTTGACTTTTGAGTGCACCGCCATCGGCATAGGCATGATGCCGGGCAGCTACATGCGAAAAAAGGGCATGGAGGGAACCAAGGCCTTCGCGCAGTTTTTGAACGAGACCGCCGAAAAACTGCAAAAATACAACATGACCGTCACCTATCACAACCACTCCTACGAGTTCAAGAGCGTCAACGGCCAGACGCACTTCGACTACCTGCTGGAGAACACCGGCCCCGGCGTGCACTTCACCCCGGACGTCTACTGGATCAAAGTCGGCGGCTACGACCCCGTGCGCGAGATGGAGAAGCTGCGCGGGCGCAGCAAAGTGATGCACCTGAAGGACTACAAGAAGGGCATAGCCCCCTTCAATATGCGCTCCATCGGCGCCGGGACGCTGGATTTCACGGCCATCCTCCAATGCGCCGAGGACATAGGCGTGGAAGACGCCGTAATCGAGCTGGACTACTCCCGCGACCCCTACAAATCCCTGGAGAACAGCCTGAAGTTTTTGGGGCTGTGAGACTATTCTGCTCTGAAAAAGCATAGCGGTCAGCCGCTCCGCGGATGCTCCCTCACCGCCTGCGGGCGGAGCTCCCTCACGAGGGAGCCGGGGAATCGTTTCCGCGAGTTCCTGTGAATTATCGGTAACAAACCCCTGGCTCCCTCGTGAGGGAGCTCCGCCGCAGCGGTGAGGGAGTATCGCGGAGCGACTGACCGCTTTGCATTTTAGAACGGAATAGTATCAAAACCATATGGAGGTGTCATTTATGAACGACAACTACGACGTCCTGGTCGTCGGCGCGGGGACGGCGGGCATTCTTTTCGCGCGCAAAATGGCGGAGCAGGGCTACAGCGCCCTGGTGATCGACTGCTTGCCCGAGGCGCGGCAGGGCGAGCGCCTGGGGGTGTTCCACACCGACCTGGAGCGCTTCGCCCCCTACGGCGCGCCGGAGCCCCGGCCGGGCGACGAGGACTACGTGGGCCGCTTCGACTTCGGCATCACCAAATCCGCCTTCGACAACTACCCCAAGCGCACCGACTACCCCTTCCTCGTGCTGCGCTTCCAGCCATTTTTGAAGCGCCTGCGCGGCTGGGCGGCGGAAGTGGGCGTGGAATTCGCCTTCGATGCCGCCTTCGAGGATTTTAAATACGCAGACAGCGGGAAAATCCACGGCGCGGTGATAGACATCGCTGGCGAGCGGCGGGAGGTCGCGGCGCGGCTGGTGGCCGATTGCTCCGGCATCCCCTCCGTGGCCCGGCGCAAAATGACAAACAGCCGCGTGGAGACCTTCGAGATCGGCCCGCGGGACATGTTCTACGTGATATTGCACTACGTGAAGCTGAAACACCCCGGGCAGCCCTTCCCGGCGGACGTGCCCATACGCGAGCAGTACCCGCAGGGGCGCGTCACCTACCCCACGGGCTACGCCCAGTACAAGGGCTGGTTCGGCCAGACGGAGGACCCGGACGGCTTCCTGTTCGGCACGGGCGCGAATTTGTCTTTTGAATACACCATGCGGATGCACGAGCTGTTCCGGGCGCGCGTCAAGGCCCCGCCGCACGGGGAGTATCCGGAGGGCCCGCGCTGGGAGCGGGGCGTCACGCCCTACCGCCGCCCGCCCTACTCCATGGCGGACGACGGCTTTATCTGCATGGGCGACGCCGCCTGCATGACCAAGCCCTTCAGCGGCGAGGGCATCACCTCCGGCTGGGTGGGCTGCGCCCTGGCCGCCGAGGTGGCGTGCAAGGCCATGCGGGATGGGGCCTACCCCACCGAGGAGGCCCTGTGGGAATACAACCGCCGCTACGCGCAGACCCAGGGCGCGGACTTCGCCAACACGCTGGCCATGCTCACCAACGCGGTGGACTGCACGGCGCGGGAGAACGAGTACGAGTTCAAAAAGGGCATCGTGTTCAACGACAAGCAGCTCACGCGCACCAACCGCAATTTCAACGCCGACATGCCCCTGGGCGACACGCTGTCCCTGGTGGGGAAGATGGCCGTGGGAACTGTCAGCGGTAACATCAGCCTGCCCAGCCTGCGCAGCCTGCTCAAAGGCGTGTTCTGCGGCGCGGCGCTGAAGGGGCATTACAAGAAATACCCGGCCACGCCGGCGGGCTTCGAGCCATGGGCGGCAAAGGCCCAGCGGCTGTGGGATAAGGCCGGGAGCATGGCCGACGTGATCGAGAAGGTGGCCGCCCGGGAGGGCGGGGGCGGGTAAGGCCCGCTCCGCCGTCGCGGCCCCCCCCTATCCCGCGCTCTTTTCCAGTATCCGCACAAATTCCGCCCGGTAGGGGTCAGCCCTGTAGTCTGTCCTCCTGGCCTGCGCCAGCGCACCGGCCGCGCTGGCACGCCCGGCGTACTGCGATTGCCGCAGCACCAGCGCGAACTCGGCCACCGCGCCCGCCCAAAGCATATTGTCCGAGGGGGCGGCTTTTTTGTCCTCGAGGGTAACGGGGCGCTCGATCAGGCGGCTCGTGTCGCCGTCGGGGAGCTTATAGCGCACGGCGACGGTCAGCAGCTCGTTGGAGGGCACGGGGACGCGCTGCTGGTACTTCAGGTCCAGGCCCGGCACCGCCTCGTCGGAGCCCGCGGGGATGATCTCGTACAGCGCCGTGACGCAGTGGCCGCTGCCCACCTCGCCGCCGTCGATCTTGTCGTTGGCGAAGTCCTCGGGGCGCAGCATGCGGCTCTCGTAGCCCAGCAGGCGGTAGGCCTTCACCCCGGCGGGGTTGAACTCCACCTGGAGCTTTACGTCTTTCGCCACGGTGTTGAGCGTGCCGCCCAGCTGCTCCACCAGCACGCGCCGCGCCTCCAGCAGGGAATCGATATAATACGCGTTGCCGTTTCCGTCCTTCGCCAGGGCCTCCATCTTGTTGTCCTTGTAGTTGCCGTAGCCGTATCCCAGCACGGAGAGGAACACGCCGCTCTCGCGCTTTTTGGCGATGAGGCGGCTGAGGTCGCCCTCGCTGGTGACGCCCACGTTGAAGTCGCCGTCCGTGGCGAGAATCACTCTGTTCATCCCGCCCTGGATAAAGTTGCGCTCGGCGCATTTGTAGGCCGCCTCTATGCCCCCGGCCCCGTTCGTGTAGCCCCCGGCCTCCAGGGATTCGATCACGGACATGATCTTCGCCTTGTTCGCGCCGGATTCCCCGTCCAGCAGGACGTCCTGCCCGTTGGCGTAGGTCACCACGGATACGCGGTCCTGCGGGCGCAGGTTCTCCGCCAACAACAGGAAGGACTGCCGCACCAGGCCGAGCTTGCCGGGCATCTGCATGGAGCCCGACACGTCAATCAGGAACACCAGGTTGGCGGGCGGGGCCTTGGACATATCGATCTTCTCCGCCTGCACGCCGACCTGCAGCAGCAGGTGGCCCGGGGCCCAGGGGCAAGCGCCCAGCTCCGCGCTGACGGCCAGGGGCGCGCCGCCCTTCGGCGCGGGGTAGTCGTACTGGAAGTAATTGACGAACTCCTCGATGCGCACCATGTCGGGCGTGACGCTCTCGCCCCGGCTGAGCTTCCCGCGCACCAGGCTGTAGGACGCCGTATCCACGCTGCTCGCGAAGGTAGAGAGCGGCTCCGCCGCCGGGGATACAAACCCCCGCTCGATAATTTTGTTGTACTCCTCTGTATTGAAGTCCTTTGGAGCCCCCGGCTCCGCGCCCGTCGTCGCCTCCATGTCGCAGTCCATGGTGGAATCCATTGGCTCCGTGGCGTCCTCCAGCGTCGGGGCATACTGCACCGGCGGGCCCGGCATCGTCGGGGCTTCTCGCATAGCGTACATAGGGTCGCTCATATTAAACATCGGAAAGCCAAACTGCGTGGCGACAACCCCAACCACGACAATCAAAGCCAGCGCCGCAGCCCCCAGGGGCACCAGCCGCCCGGGGGCGAAGAAGCGGCGGCGTGCGGGCGCTGGCTTCTCCTCCGGCAGGTTGCGCAGCCGGTTCATCAGGGCCATATCGGCGGGGGGCAGGGCCTCAAAGGCCGCCTTTATCTTCGCGTCGAATATTTCATCGTTCATTGTACAGTCTCCTTTCATTCATTTTCGCCCAGCAGCGCCTTCAGCCTGGCGCGGGCGCGCGCGAGGCGCTGCTTGGCGGCGGATTCCCGCAGGCGCAGCAGGGCGCACAGCTCGCGCACGGCGTAGCCCTCGTAGTAGTGCAGGCAGAGAATCTCGCGGTCGCTCTCGGGCAGGGTGAAGATCAGCGCCAGCAGCTCGCTGCCCCCGCCGGGCGCGGGCAGGTTTTCCGGGGCTTCCAGGGAGTCCGTGCGCCTGCGCGCCTCGCGGCGCAGTTTGTCGCGGCAGGCGTTTTTCGCCACGGCCAGCAGCCAGGCCTTGCGGTGCTCGTCGCTCTCGAAGCCGCGCCCGCGCTCCATGAGCTTGAGGAACACGTCCTGGCAGCAGTCCGAGGCATCCTGCGGGCTGCGCAGGTAGAGCATGGCCAGGCGGTAGACGCTCTCGCCGTGGCGCTCCACGGCCCGCGCGTAGTCGCCGCGCTGGTTTTCGGTCAAAGGGGGTCACTCCTTTCGCCGGCGAAAGATGAACACGTTCATCCTGTATACGTTTGAGGGGGGCGGTTGGTTACAGGGCGCGCGAAACTTTTACATATGAAGAGAAAAGCCGCAGGTGAACACGGCGCTTGCGCGCGTGCCCCGCACCCCCCCGCCGCAGCGGCGTCCCTCGTGCGGTTTTTCTTGCTTTCCCCCCATATCCGTGCTACAATATACCTAAAAATTGCGAACGAGGGATATTTCCATGCCAAAGCCAAACAAGATTTTAAAAGCCGCCGCCGGGGCGGCTGTGCTCTCGGGGGGCGCGTTCCTCGCGGCCGGGGGCGCCGCCTACAGCCTGTTTTTATCGCGGAAGGCCGCCGCGCGGGGCATGAACGCCGTGCCGGACGGCGACATCCTGGCGGGGAGGGCCGGGGCCTCGGGGGAGGTCAGGCGCGGCCTCATGGAACAATTCATCTACAAGAACGCCGGGATGGAGGAGATGTTCGGCGGGGACTCGTTCCCGGAAATACAGGAGAGCCTGCGCTGGCATCTCGAGAAAAACCCCGAACAGGCCTCCATCGCCTCGCCCAACGGGCGCGGGCGCATCCACGCGGATGTGTTCCGGAACGAAGTCCCGAGCGGCGTGTGGGTGGTCAGCCTGCACGGCTACACCAGCGGCCCGCGCCACTGCGGCAGCACGACGAGGGTGTTCTATGACTGGGGCTGGAACGTGCTGCTGCCCCATCTCGGCGGCCACGGGCGCAGCGAGGGCAGGCATGTCTCCATGGGCTGGCTGGACCGCTTCGACGTGCTCGCCTGGATAGCCTATATCGTCAAAGAGAACGCGAACGCGAAGATCGTGCTCTACGGGGGCTCCATGGGCGGCGCGGCGGTGATGATGGCCACCGGCGAGCCCCTGCCCGCCAATGTCGTGTGCGCCGTGGAGGACTGCGGCTACAGCTCCTTCTGGGACGAATACGCCCACCAGGCGAAGGCGCTGCTGCACATCCCGGTCTTCCCCGCCCTCCACGCCATGGATTTTTACGTGCGCGTGTTGCAGGGCTTCTCCATGAGGGACGCCTCCTGCGTGGAACAAGTAAAAAAATCGGCGACGCCCACCCTGTTTATCCATGGGGAGGCAGACCCCGTGGTGCCGCTGTGGATGTTCGAGAAGGTCTACGCGGCCGCCGCCTGCGAAAAGGAACGCCTCACCATCCCCGGCGCGGGCCACGGAGAATCCGAGCGCCAGGGGGAGAGATATTTTGGGGCCGTGAAGGGATTTGTGGGGAGGTATGTATGACGCCCCCTCGCGAGGACACCCCCCGGCGCTGACGCGCCACCCCCCTCGCCTGCGAGGGGGGACAGCTTTGGTGCTTCGCAGAAGCGCCAAAGCAGGGGGGGGTCCACGGGGATGGCGCGCAGCGCCGGGCATCACCGCCCGCACACGCACGCCTCGTTCGCCGGATAATGCCGCCCGCAGCCCAAGCAGCGCTTCAGCAGCGCCCTGGTCTGGATCATCTCGATCACCAGGGACTTGAGCAGCTGGGAGAGCGTGGCGTATTCCGCGGCCATGCTCAGCTCGAAGGGGTGGCCTTTTTGGCGCGCGTCCTCCGCCAGGGCCTCGAACAGGGCCTCGCGGCGGGGCAGGGGCTGGGCCTTGTATTCCTCCAGCAGGGTGCTCCACCCGGCGGACATGCGCCCCATCTCCCGGGTGCCGACGACAGAAGTCTCCAGGGTGAAGCGCGCGGCGTAGCTGGCCACGCGGCTGAGGTCGAACATCTCATGGGAGAAGGAGTAGGCCGCCAGGCGGGCGATGGGGTCGTGGCCGCGCTCCTCGGCGCAAACGAGCACGTGCACGGCCATATCCCGCAGCAGGTCGCCGCCGCCGCCGGAGAAGCCCTCCCGCAGCCAGCGCTGCTGTACTTCGGTGAGCTCGCCGAGGGCCTCCGGCTCCCCGTTGAGGAAGGCCATCACCAGCTGCAGCGGCCGCTCCAGCTGGAACTGCCACTCCACGCTCTCGCCGCCCACGCGCTCGCGCACCGTCACCGCGCAGGCCTCGCCGCCGAAGGAACGGAAGACCTCCAGAGCCATAGGGACTCCTCCTCGTGATACGAATGTGTATTGCAGGGGGCGGCGTCCCCGACGCCCCAAGCGATGGTACCGGGACGTCCGGGAGGCCGTCCCCTACCCCTTGTCCTTTTCCGCCAGCCCCAGCTTGATCACCAGCGCATAGGCGTCGGTGGCCGCGGCTATCGCTTGAAACCCATACGCGGCGAAGCGGGCCTCCAGCTCCGGCGCGGACAGGAACTCGCCGGTCACGCGCGCGGCCTTCGCGAGCCCGTTGATTGCCCTGCGCACGGCCCGTGGGAAATTCGGGTCGGCGATGAGGAGCGCGCCGCCCGGCTTCAGTACGCGCGCGGCCTCCCGGGCGAAGCCCTCCTTGTCGCCGAAGTGGTGGTAGGCCATGCAGGCCAGCACGGCGTCAAAGCTTTGATCCTCAAAGGGCAGTGCCCCGCAGGGCGCGAGGGCAAATCGCATGTGCGGGCACTGCGCCCGCGCCTGCGCGAGCATGGCCTCCTCTATGTCCGCGCCGCAGCCGTCGATCCCGAAGGCCTCGTCGAAGCGCCGCAGCAGCGCGCCCGTGCCGCAGCCGACGTCCAGCACCGCCGCGCCCGGCGGCAGCGCGGCCTCGCGCAGCAGCAGGTTGTAGAACTTTTGCGAGGCCCTGCCCGCGAAACCTTCGTCGTAGGAATCGGCCTGCTTCGCGAAAGACATATCCTTCGATTGCACATTCTTTTTGTTTTTATTTTTCATGGCTAAAACAGCTCCTTCCCCATGATCAGCGAATTGCCGCTTTTGCCCAGCACGGCGAAGCCCAGGCCCTGCAGGGACTCCCACAGGGCCCGCTGCTTTTTATCCGGGAAGGCGCACACGCCCCGGCACTCGATGGCCTCCAGGTGGGCGGCCAGGGCCTCAAAAAGGGGCCGAGCCAAATCGGGCCGGCTGGCGGGCCACAGGCACTGCATGTGGCCGGGGTAGCGCCCGGCGAATTTCTGGTGCAGCAGCGAGGTCTGGCGCGCCGTGGCCATGGCCAGGTAGCCGTAGGGCTTGGCCTTGGGGCTCACCCGCTCGGTGAAGCGCCGCATGTAGTCGGCGTAATCCGGCGCGCAGAGGATGGCCCCCACCGCCCTATTCCCCTCCTTGGAGGGGCCGGGGGTGGTCTCCTTGGAGGGGCCAGGGGTGGTCTCCTCCAGCGCTAAGAAGCAATGGCTTGCTTCACAATCAAGATAATACTGCCCGAAGGACTGCCAGATGACGAAGCGCTCGCTCTGCTCGCGGCGGCGCAGGGGCGTGGTGCCCAGGCACAGGGCGCGCAGGGCCTCCTCGTCGCTGGCGCGGATGGGGCGGATTTCCATGTGCTACAACTCCTTCACAATCTCCGTCACCAGGGCCTCCATCTCGCGGGCCCTGGCGCGGCCTATGTCGATGACCTCCTCGCAGGTGAGCACGGCGTCGGTGACGCCCGCTGCCATGTTCGTGATGAGGGACAGGCCCAGCACATCCATGCCGCAGTGGCGGGCCGTGATGACCTCCGGCACGGTGGACATGCCCACGGCGTCGGCCCCGAGGGCGCGGAACGCGCGGATCTCCGCGGGGGTCTCGTAGCTCGGGCCCGTCACGGCGACGTACACGCCCTCGCGCAGGGACATGCCCAGCGCCGCCGCCCGGTCATGGGCGAGCCTGCGCAGGGCGGGGGTGTATGCCGTGCCCATGTCGAAGAAGCGCTCGCCGAAGGCGGGCTCGTGCAGGCCCACGAGGGGGTTGCCGCCCATGAGGTTGATGTGGTCATTGATGATCATTATGTCGCCTATGGCATAGCCCGTGTTGATCCCCCCGGCGGCGTTGGTGACGATCAAAGTCTGCACGCCCAGCAGGCGCAGCACCCGCACCGGGAAGGTGACCTGCGCGAATTCGTGGCCCTCGTAGCGGTGCAGGCGGCCCTGCATACACAGCACGGGGCGGCCCCCGAGCGTCCCCGCGAGGAGCATCCCCTTATGCCCCGGCGCGCCCGACTGCGCGAAGCCCGGGATGTCGGCATAGGGGATGGCTATGCGTATGCCCAGCTTGTCGCCCAGTTCCCCCAGCCCGGAGCCGAGGACGATGGCCACGGGGTAGGCGTCCAGCGGGAGGAGGGGCCGCAGGTGCTCGGCGGCGCGGGTGTAATCGGTGTATTGCATGATCAAATCTCCTTCACATACCGCACAGAGCGCAGCGTTTTGCCGTATTCGTGGTTCTGCACCGCGCCGTCGGGGCGATAGCCGCAGGCCTCGTAGAAGCGCCGGGAGGATGCGTTGTCCTCGAAGACCCAGAGCATCATGGCTGCTTTATTCTTTTCATGCGCTTTGGTTTCGGCGAAGGCCATCAATTGCCGCCCTATGCCCTGCCGATACACAGAGGGGTGCAGATAGATGCCCCCGACTTCAAAGTAACAGCCGGGCAGGTTCTCGCTGGCCTCCGGCTCCCGCAGGGAGAGAAAGCCCACGACGTTGCCCTCCAGCGCGGCCACGTAGTAGTCAAATTTGCCGCTGGCGAGATAGCCGGGCCAGGCCGCGGGCCGCTCGGCGTTCTTTTTCGCGATGGTTTCCGCCGGGATGAGGCCCGCGTAGGCGGCCTCCCAGCCCCGGCAGTGGATCTCCGCGCAGGCGGGGGCGTCGTCTATGGTGGCGGGACGGATGATGATAATTTTGTTCATACGCAAAGTATAACATAATCTTTGGGGCATTGCAATAAAAATAGACAATTGCTTAATTAGAAAAGAGGCATATTTATGACCATCCACACCGTGCGCTCCGGCGACACCGTCTTCCGCATCGCGAACCAATACGGCGTCCCCATGCAGGCCCTGGCGGTGGCCAACGGCCTGGCCGACCCCGACAGGATCATCGTGGGGCAGGCGCTGGTGATCCCCGGCGCTGAAAAAAACCGGGGCGAGCTCACCGTCAACGGCTACTGCTATCCCACCATCAGCGAGCAGGCACTCACAGACGCCCTGCCGCATCTCACGTTTCTCAGCGTGTTCGCCTGCCACGTCGCCGCCGACGGCTCGCTCACCCCCATGCGGGGCGACGAGCGGGCGATAGAGCGCGCCAAGGCGGCGAATGTAAAACCACACATGGTGATCGCGAATATTGAAGAGGGAAAGGGCTTCCAGCCGGACACAGTGCGGGCCCTGCTGGAGAGCCCCGCCGCGCAGGTGCGGCTGCTGGAGAGCTGCGTGCGGCTCATGCACGAGAAGGGCTACACGGGCCTGGACGTCGATTTTGAATATGTGCCGGCCGCCGTGCGTGAAAACTTGAATTGCTTCCTCGCCAAGGCCCGCGCCTGGATGCACGACGAGGGCTTCCTGCTCACCAGCGCCGTGCCCGCCAAAATGGCCGACAACCAGCCCGGCCTGCTCTACGAGGGCTTCGACTTCTGGGCCCAGGGGAAGTACAACGACTATGTAACGCTGATGACCTACGACTTCAGCCACCAGGGCGGCGCGCCGGGGGCCGTCGCGCCCATCGGGGGCGTGCGGCGCGCGGCGGAATTCGCGATGTCCCGTATGCCGAAGGCCAAGATTTTGATGGGCATCCCCAACTACGGCTACGACTGGAAAATCCCCTGGCAGCAGGGCACGAGCGCAACCGTGGTAAACAACCCCGGGGCCGTGGCCATCGCGGCGCGCCAGGGGGCGAATATCGAGTTCGACCAGGCCGCGCAGACGCCCTGGTTTCGTTATACGCAGGCAGACGGTCAGGCGCGTGAAATCTGGTTCGAGGACGCCCGCAGCATACGCGCCAAGCTCCTGCTCGCGCGGGAGCTCGGCATCGCCGGGATCAGCTACTGGACGGTGAACCTGCCCTTCGCGGCCAACTGGACGCTGGTGGAGGGGATGTTCCGGGTGCGGAAATTATAACACCCGCCCCAGCACCCAAACCACAACCCTGTCCGCCAGCGCGAGGACGGGGTTCATGCGCCTGTCCAGGCGGGCGCGCAGCGGCCTTACGGCGGGCAGCGGCGGCTCCTCGCCGTCGATCACGGCGGTGAGCACGGCGGCGATCACCGCGTGCCCAGCCCGGCTGGGGTGCGTCATGTCGAAGAAGATCAGGCCGCCGCGCCCCTCGAACGCGCTGAACACGTCCGCGATTTCGAACGCGCCGGGGTTCTGTTCCAGATAGTCATGGATGCTCTGGTTGATGATCTCCACGCCCCGCCCGTAGGCCTCGCGCAGGGAGGGCAGCGGGAACGCCGGATTGTAGAGGGTCTGCACGATCAGCCTGGCGTCCGGGTTCAGCGCGCGCAGCTCCGCCGCGATGGCGGCGAGGTTCTCCCGGTTCCCGGCGAACACCGGGCCCATAATCGGCTCCAGCGCCTCGTAGTCGCCCAGCATCCCGATGGCCAGCGAGCCGAGGATGTCCCCCGTCTTCAGCATGTCGTTGCCGCCGATGGACAGGGCGATGATGTCCGCCCCCGCGATCTCCTCCCGGAAGGCCTTGTCGCCCGTTACGCGCTCCCGCAGGTCGGCGGAGGTATAGCCGTTCACGGCGAGGTTGCGCAGGTCATAGCCCTTCGCCCCGGCGACGAGCGATGCGTAGGCGTCGGATTTGCTGCGGAGCATGGCGCCCGCGGCGATGGAATCGCCCAGCACGACGAATTTCAGGGCCTGCGGCTGCGCGGCATGGGCGAAGACGCCCATGGCGGCGCACAGGAGGAAGGCGGCAAGCAGCTCGGCGGCAATTTTCTTCATAACACAAGCCTCTTTCCCATTATTTTCTCATCTGATTATACCGCCGCCCCGCGCGCCTGTCAAGCCGCCCCAAAAATTTCTCCCGCCAAAATTCTTTTTCAGAATTATCTCCGCCGGCCCTTGTGCTATACTCAAACTAGGAAATTCGTATTGATTATGCCGAAACGAAGGAGATGACGAAGATATGAAACGAATCAATGTATGTACCCGCGCCGCCGCGGTCGCCTGCGCCGCGCTGCTGCTGGCGGCCCTGGCCGCCGGCTGCGGCAGAGACCCCGCCCCCGCGGCGCTGACCACCGTGGACGACACCGCCTGGCTGAGCGATTTCCTGACGGAGCCTACAACCGGGGAGGCCACCGGAGAGATTGACGAGACCCTTCCGGAGGGCGTCTACTCCAGCATCGTGTACTACACCCAGGCGCCCACGACCGTGCCCGGCGCTACAACGCCGCCCGGCGCGACGACCACAAAGATCCCCACGCTCAGCGGGAACGCCACAACCACCAAGCCCCCGGCAACCACGAAGGCGCCGGGCAACACCACCATCCCCTCGGCCACCACCACCAGGCCCCCGGCCACGGCCGCGCCGACCACCACCAGGGCCGCAACCACAGGCGGCACGCAGCACTACCCCGGCGGCATCAGCATCGCCAGCCAGGCGGAGGCGCTCAGCCGCTTCAACGCCGCGGTGAAAACCGCCCTGGACAGCAAGGCGGGCTACAACAAGAGCCACATGATCAATCCCAAAGCCTGGGTGTTCGACCCGGCGTTTATCGACGACGTCACCATCCCGGGCCTGGGCGGCCTGGTCAATATGAGCGAGCAAATCTCGGGCTGGCTGAATACGGCGCTGGGCGCCACCAACGGCGCACACACCGCCACGTGCGCGAAGGGCCAGAGCTCCAACCTGATGAAGAACAGCCAGTTCGCGATGGGGGATCTCACGGACGCCACCTACAGCGGCAGCCAGGGCGGCGAGTGGACCGTCACCCTGTTTGTGAAGGACGGCCAGACCCGCCAGGAGAAGCGCCTGCTGGGCAGCGGCATCTCGGGCAATTCCCCCATCGACAAGGGGCCCATCCACATGGCCACCGGGGACGGCGGCCTCTACGACCACATGTCCGCCGACAGGGTTTTCGCCCTGGTGAAGAGCAGCAACCTGAGCGTCATCAACGTGGATCCCATCGACATCTCGGAGAGCACCACGGGGGTGAAGTTCACCGCGCGCATCGACGGCGAGGGCAAGCTGCTCGAGTTGCGGGTGACCTACAACCAGACCATCAACCTCACCGAGATACGCATCCTCAACGGCGCGGACACCTACCGCAACAACACCGGCTCGAGCACCGTGACGGTGACTTACGACCAGTTTGTGTATTGAGCGCGCAAAAAACGCTTGACAAAGCGAGCATTATGAAATATAATACAGATACAGGGATAGCGTTGCCGTATAGACGGTTAGCCCCCTGGAGTATTAGCTAATAGGATTAGCCGCCACTGTTGGACGCTGGGGCGGCTATTTCTTTGATGCGTTAATGTAACCTGTCGCAACAATCAGCATTACTACCAAAAGCACTAAAAATTCCATCCACACACCTCCCTTCCCCCTGGCCGGGGTTGGGGCAGGATTTAACCGCCTACCGCATAGGCAACGCTACCACGACCATTGTAGCAGGGAATAAATGGGCTGTCAATAACAATCGCGAAAATTCAACAAAAATGTCAGCCAGTGAAATCGGAAATATGCCTTGGACGAACATGAAAAACCCTTGCACTTTCCCCCAAGCGATGATATAATAGAATATAGGATATTGTGGACAAGTATTTTTTGCGCGGAGGATGGGGATCAATGGGGAAGGTCATCGCTATCGTAAACCAGAAGGGCGGGGTGGGCAAAACCACCACCGCCGTGAATTTGGCGGCCGCCATAGGCTCGCAGGGATACAAAGTTCTGTTGGCGGACGTGGACCCCCAGGGGAACGCCACCACGGGCCTCGGCATCAACAAGAAGAAGCTCGCCTGTTCCAGCTACGAGGTGCTCATCGGCGGCAAAAAGGCAAGCGAGGCCGTGGCGGCCACGCAGTTCAAAAACGTGTGGGTGCTGCCCAGCAGCATGAACCTCGCCGGGGCCGAGCTGGAGCTCGTGGAGCTGCCCCAGCGCGAGAGCAAGCTGAAAACCGCCCTGGCCATGGTGCGCGACGACTTCGATTTCATCTTCATGGACTGCCCGCCCGCCCTGGGGCTCATCACCATCAACGCCCTGTGCGCCGCCGACACCGTGATGGTGCCCATCCAGTGCGAGTACTTCGCCCTGGAGGGCCTCTCGCAGCTGATGCAGACCGTGCGGCAGGTCAAGCGCCTGTGGAACCCCCTCATCGACATCGAGGGCGTGGTGCTCACCATGTACGACGGCCGGCTGAACCTCACCCAGGCTGTCGTGGACGAAGTGAAGCGCTTCTTCCCGCGCCGGGTGTACTCCACGGTCGTCCCCCGCAACGTGCGCCTCTCCGAGGCCCCCAGCTTCGGCCAGCCGGTGATGTACTACGACAATTACTCCAAGGGCAGCGTGGCGTACAACGCGCTTGCGGAGGAGTTTTTGAGCAACAACAGCGCGGGGGCGGGGGAATTGACAAGTGACAATTGACAGTGGACAGTTGACAGTTGGGGGCGCGGCAGACACCCCCTCAGCCGCCCGAGGCGGCAGCTCCCCCACGACACCCCCTCAGTCGCCCGAGGCGACAGCTCCCCCAAGGGGGAGCCTGGGGAAGGATGCGCTGAAAACCTGCTACTATTGCGGCAAGAAGGTGCCCGCCGATGCGCCGCGCTGCGAGACCTGCGGGAATGATAGGTGTTTTACTTGGGCGGGGTAGGGGTCGCTCCGCGAAAAGGAACGTCGCTGCGCGATACTCCCTCGTGCGTTCAGAGAAAATTTGAAATATGGAGGACAACCCATGGCACTGCTCGATGCCCGCTGCACAAGCTGCGGCGCGGCGCTGAAGGTCAACGGCGCGCTGGATGCCGCCAACTGCGAGTTCTGCGGCGCGGCGTTCATCGTGGAGAAGGCCGTGCAGAATTACCAGGTAAGCATTCAGGCACAGAACGTCTTTATGCAACCGCCGCAGGCTGGGGCATCCGTGTTGGTGCAACCTCCACAGGCGCTGCAACCCATGGGAACACAGCCGCCTCCAGTTGCACCGAGTAAACCTTCATCCAAAACTGGCCGCGCCATAGCTTCAGTCGCTTTTGGCATATGTTCCATTATTATCGCCGCCGCTTTTTATAACAGTGGAGCCCCAGGCGTTATTGGCATCATTCCTGCGATACTGGCGGTCATCGGCCTCGTATTTGCTGTCAAAGCAAGCAGTAAGAAATCGATCCCTGGGCTAGTAATCTCCTTGATTGGCTTTCTTGTATCCGTGATAGCTTTGGTGGAGAGTTGGAGAGCTTTTATAAACTGATGAATAAACCTCATGTAGGTGCGGCAATTTGCCGCCCGCTCTGAAAAAAGCATAAGGAGCAGCACCCGATGCCAACCAAAAAATTCAACCTCGGGCGCGGGCTGGACAGCCTCTTTGATGACAACGGCATGGCGGAGAGCGCCGTGACGCTGCCCATTTTGGAGGTGGAGCCCAACCGCGAGCAGCCCCGGCAGGACTTCGACGAGGGGGCCATGGCGGAGCTCAGCCGCAGCGTGGCCGAGCACGGCGTGCTGCAGCCCATCCTCGTGCGGCCCGTGCCCGGCGGGGCGTATCGGATCATCGCGGGGGAGAGAAGGTGGCGCGCGGCGCGGGCGGCGGGGCTGACGGAAATCCCGGTTGTGATAAAAGAGCTCTCCGACGCGGAGAGCATGGCCGCCGCGCTGATCGAGAATTTGCAGCGCGAAGACCTCAACCCCATGGAGGAGGCGCGCGGCTACCGCAGTTTGATGGAGGAGTTCAGCCTCACGCAGGAGGAGACGGCAAGGCGCGTGGGGAAATCGCGCTCCGCTGTCGCAAACGCCCTGCGGCTGTTGAATTTGCCGGGTACTGTGCAGGAGCTCGTGCGGGACAAAAAGCTCACCGAGGGCCACGCGCGGGCGCTCATGGGCTTGGACGAGAGCGCCGCCATCGCCCCCCTTGCTCTTGAAGTGGCCGAGAAGGGCCTCAACGTGCGCGAGAGCGAGAGGCTCGTCAGGCGCCGCAACGAGGCCGTGAGCCTCGCGGCCAACGCGAATGCCGCCGCAGGGAAATTGCCCGTGAGCGGCACGCAGCGCGGGGAGATCATTGCGCAGATTCCCCTGCCGGAGGCCCGCCGCGCCCAGCCCTTCGAGGAGGTGCGCCTCTGCCTATGCGAGGCCCTGGGCCGCAAGGTGAGGATCGTCCCCGGCCCCGGCGGCGGCGGCCAGCTGGTGATCGAGTTTTATAACCAAGATGATTTGATGGAGATGGCAAGGGCGCTGGGGGGCGCATAAAAACATCGCAATCAACCAATGCTTCTCATGGAGGAAAATCTATGCTGGACATCAAATTCCTGCGCGCCAACCCGGAGGTTGTGAAAGAGAATATCAAGCGCAAGCACCAGGAGGACAGGCTGCCTCTGGTGGACGAAGTGATCGCCCTGGACGAGCAGTATCGTTCGGTTCTTGCACGGGCGGAGGCCCTGCGGGCGCAGCGCAACGCCGGGAGCAAAGAGATTGGCGCGCTCATGGGGCAGAAGAAGCTCGAGGAGGCAGAGGCCAAAAAAGCCGAGATCGCCGCCATGGGCGAGGCGCTGGCCTCCCTGGGAGAGCAGGAGAAGGAGCTGGCGGCAAAAGTGCGCGACATCATGCGGCGGATTCCCCAGATTATGGACCCCAGTGTGCCCCTGGGCAAAGACGACAGCGAGAACGTCGAAATCGCGCGCTACGGCGAGCCCGTTGTACCGGCTTTCGAGATTCCCTATCACACAGACATAATGGAAAGCTTCGCAGGGCTTGACCTCGACAGCGCCCGCAGGACCAGCGGCAACGGGTTCTATTTTCTCATGGGGGACGTCGCGCGGCTGCACTCGGCCGTGCTGTCATATGCCCGGGACTTCATGATAGACCGGGGCTTCACGTATTGCATCCCGCCGTTCATGATTCGCATGAACGTCATCGAGGGCGTGATGAGCTTCGCCGATTTGCAGGACATGGTGTATAAAATCCAGGACGAAGACTTGTATTTGATAGGCACCAGCGAGCACTCCATGATAGGCAAATTCATCGACTCTATCAATCCCAAAGAGAGCCTGCCCCAGTGTTTGACGAGCTACTCGCCCTGCTTTAGAAAAGAAGTCGGGGCGCATGGGATCGAGGAACGCGGCGTGTTCCGGGTACACCAGTTCGAGAAGCAGGAGATGATCGTGGTCTGCGAGCCGGAGGACAGCCTGGCCTGGTTCGACAAGCTCTGGGGCAACTCCGTAGAGTTTTTCCGGAGCCTGGACATCCCGGTGCGGACATTCGAGTGCTGCTCCGGCGATCTCGGCGACCTGAAGGTGAAGCAGTACGACGTGGAGGGCTGGTCGCCCCGGCAGCGCAAGTACGCCTTCGAGCTTGGCAGCTGCTCCACCCTGGGGGACGCCCAGGCCCGGCGGCTGGGCATACGCATAAAAGGATCGAACGGCAACTACTTCGCGCACACGCTGAACAATACAGTGGTCGCCCCGCCGCGGATGCTCATCGCGTTTCTTGAAAATAATTTGCGCGAAGACGGCAGCGTGCGTATACCTGAAATATTGCGGCCCTATATGGGAGGAAAAAGTGAGCTGAGAGCGTAGTGGAATGTAGGGGTGGCATTCTTGCCACCCGGGCAGGAGCCAAACGATTTGGTGGTTTCGGGCGGCAAGAATGCAGCCCCTACAGCAAGATATTGAGGAGAAACGCAATGACATTCACCGACACCATACAGCGCGGCGCCGCTGACCTGGCGCTGCGGCCCCTGCTGCGCTTCATCGAGAGAAACCCCGGCCCCAACCTTGCCAAGCTGGTGGGAGTCGTGGACCTGGTTTCGCGCAGAACTTTCCCCAGGAAAACCATGGAGGCCTTCCGGGCAGGCGCTTTGGACGAGGAAAATGTCTGGAAGCGCATGGCCGGGAATGTTTTGCGCGACGTGGACAGGGACGCCCTGCGCAAGCTGCTGCTGAGCCTGGGTCTCGGCATCGCCAAGGGAACGCGCCTGGTGCGGGCGGGCCGGGAGAAATACGGCTGCAACATCCCCTTTATCATTCTCTTTGACCCCACCAGCGCCTGCAACCTGCACTGCAAGGGCTGCTGGGCGGGGGAGTACCACAAGAGCGAGAACCTCACCCTGGCCGAGATGGACAACATCGTGCGCCAGGCAAAGAAGCTGGGCACGCGGGTGTTCATGCTCACCGGCGGCGAGCCGCTGATCCGCAAAAATGACATTCTGAAAATAGCCGCGGCGCACAGGGAGTGCACATTTTTGATCTACACCAACGCCACGCTGCTGGACGAGGCCCTCGTGCGGGAGGTCAAGCGCGTGGGCAACATCGCCTTCGCCGTTTCCCTGGAGGGCACCGAGGCCACCAACGACGCCCGCCGGGGCGAGGGGGCCTACGCCCGTTCCCTGCAGGCCATCGACCTGCTGAAAAAAGAGCGCTGCCTCTTCGGCATTTCAGTTTGCTACACCAGCGAAAACATCGAGACCGTCGCGGGCGACGAGTTCCTGGACGAGATGATTGCCAGGGGGGCCAAATTTGGCTTTTATTTTCATTACATGCCCCTGGGGGCCCGCGCCCTGCCGGAACTGATGCCCAGCGCGGCGCAGCGCGAAAGAATGTACCACCGCCTGCGCGAACTGCGCAATTCCAAAACGGGCAAGCCGTTTTTCATCATGGATTTCCAGAACGACGGGGAGTACGTGGGCGGCTGCATCGGCGGGGGGAGGAACTACTTCCACATCAACTCCGCCGGGGATATGGAGCCCTGCGTGTTCGTGCACTACTCCGATTCCAATATCCGCGAGCACACCCTGCTGGAGGCCCTGCGGCGGCCGCTGTTCCAGGCGTTCTATCAGGGCCAGCCTTTCAACCGCAACCACCTGCGCCCCTGCCCCATGCTGGAGAACCCGCAGCGCCTGCGGGGCATCGTGGGGGAAACCGGCGCGGTCTCCACCGACCTCGCGGCCCCGGAGGACGCCGAATCCCTGTGCGCAAAGTGCGACCGCTACGCCGCCAACTGGCAGCCCGTGGCGGAGAAGACCTGGGCGGAGAACAAACACCCCACGCCGAAGACGCAGTATTATGGGGATAAATGAGAAATGAGAAATGAGAATGCAGAATGCAGAAATGAATAGCGCAGAAGAAGCTCTTGATGAGGAATTTTGCAGGCGTTTGGCGGAGGAAGCCCTGACCGACCCCGAAAAAGACGATCTTGTTGGTTTTGAAGAGGCGTGCAGGCTTGCGGGGGTGTAGGGGTGGCATTCTTGCCACCCGCGCGCACGACTTGCTCTTTCCGCACACTTCATTTTTTTCGGGCGGCAAGAATGCCGCCCCTACAGCGAGGTATCATTCATGCACAACACCCACTGGACCAAAAAACTCACCGTCCTGCTGGCCGCCCTGTGCTTGGCGCTGGTGGGCGTGAGCGCCTTCACGCCCGCACGGGCGCAGGATTGGCTGCTGCAGGTGGAGGGCGTGCCGGTTTCGCGCGCGGTGTACAGCTTCTTCCTTGACCAGGCGCTGCCGGGCGCGAAGCGCAACGCGGACGGCTCCCCGAAGGACACGGCCGCCCTGCGGAAAGACGTCGCCGCGCGCTGCGTGGCCTACTATGCCGTGAACAGCGAGCTGCGGGCCAGGGGGGTCCCCCTGGACCAGGGGCTCAAGGCGGAGGTGGCCGCTCGCACGGCCTTCTACTGGCAGGCCTTCGGCCTATATTACAGCTCCATTGGCGTGGATAAGCAGACCCTGAACGCCATTTTGGCCGGAGAGGCCGCGCGGGACCAGCTCTTCCGGGCTCTCTACGACGCCGGGGGCACGCGCGCCGCCGGCGAGGAGGCGCTGCGGGAATACTTCTACGCGAACTACGCGGCCTACGACGGGGTGCGGGTGTTCCGCACGGCGCTGCAGGAGGACGGCACGGAGCGGGAGATGACCCCCGGGGAGCTCGCCGAGCTGAAGGCCGCATTGCGGGAATTCGTGGAGGCCGCGAACGAGGCCGATGATTTCTACGGCGTAGCCCAGGAGGAGCGCTTCGAAGGGGTGCTCAGCTACATGCCCTTCGTCACCGTGGCGCAAAAGGGCAGCGCCGCCGCGGGCGGCGGCGGGGAGCTCAGCGACGCGGACTTCGCGAAGGTGCGCGCTCTGTCCCGCGAGAAGCTCGCCCTGGTGGAGCTGGAGGACTTCCTGCTGGTCGCCGTGGGGGTGGATATGAGCCAGGCCGAGGAGGAGTATTACCTCGGCTGCCGCGCGGACTGCCTGTGGGCCCTGTGCGGCGAGGCCTACGCCGAAGACCTGAAGGCCCTGAACGCGCAGCTGCGCGCGGTGGAGAACGTCGCGGCGGTGGAGCGGCTGTATAGGGAGTGGGCTTGGTGAATTAAAAATGCAGAATGCAGAATGCAGAATGCGCAAATAATGGTAGGGGACGGCCTCCGTGACGTCCCCGGCCCATAAGAACGCAGGTTATGTACCAGGGACGTCCGGGAGGCCGCCCCCTACCAACACAACACAGCAAAGGATACACCCTCATGCCAGAAGAGATCAAAGAAAAAACCAAAAAACGAGTGTTGAGCCTCATCCAGCCCACCGCCGTGCCCCACATCGGCAACTACATAGGGGCCATGCGCAACTGGGCCGGGATGGCCGACGACTTCGACTGCGTCTTCGGCGTGGCCGACCTGCACGCGCTGACCATACGCCAGGACCCCGCGACGCTGCGCCGCCAAAGCATGGAGGCCTATGCCATGCTGCTGGCGCTGGGATTGATGCGCGGCGGGAATGTCGTGTTCTGCCAGAGCCACGTGGCGGGGCACTGCCAGCTGGCGTGGATCCTCAACTGCTACACGCAGTTCGGCGAGGCCAGCCGCATGACGCAGTTCAAGGAGAAATCGGCCTCCCACGCGGACAACGTGAACGTCGGGCTCTTCGCCTATCCCACGCTGCAGGCGGCGGATATTCTGATCTACCAGGCGCACTACGTGCCCGTGGGGGCCGACCAGAAGCAGCACCTGGAGCTGGCCCGCAACGTGGCCGAGCGCTTCAACGGGGTGTATGGGCCCACATTCGTGGTGCCCGAGCCCTACATAAGCAAGCTGGGCAGCAAAATCGCAAGCCTCCAGGAGCCCTCAAAAAAAATGAGCAAGAGCGACCCCAACCCACGGGCCTCCATCGCCATCACCGACGCGCCGGACGTGATTATCAAAAAGTGCAGGGGCGCCGTCACGGACAGCGATGCGGTCATTCGCTATGCCGAGGGCAAAGACGGCGTCAATAATTTAATGACAATTTATGCAGCCTGCACGGGCAAAGCATTTGAGGAGATCGAACACGAGTTCGAGGGCAAGGGCTACGGGGACTTTAAATTGGCCGTGGGCGAGGCCGTGATCGCCGAGCTGCGGCCCTTCCGGGAGGAATACGCGCGCCTGCTGGCCGACAAGGCCTACTTGAAGCAGGCGGCCCAGGACGGAGCCGAGGCGGCGGCACGGATTGCGAATCGCACGGTGGAGAAGGCCTACAGGAAGGTTGGGCTTTGGGATTTTAGACGTTAGATTTTAGTCATTAGATATTAGACGATCCATCAATTCATATCATAGGAGTAGCGCATAAAAATGGGCAACAAAGAAAAACTGACCGAGCTGGTTTCGGTACTTACGGAGATGCAGGCCGGGCCCCTGCTGGCGATGTCGCAGAGCTATCTGCAGGCGGTGCGGGACGCCGAAACCAAGGGCCGCCTGGAGATTTCCAACGAGGTGATCAAGTACCTCACGGAGGCCGCGCCGCAGTTGGGCGGCTACGACGCCCGCCCGCCCGCGCAGCCGCCCCTTCGGCCCGCCATTGCGCCGCCGCCGGGGCAGCCGCCGAGAGGGTAAAGGAAGCCTGTAGAGGCGGCTTCTTGCCACCCGGGTTTTCATCTTCGGGCGGCAAGAATGCCGCCCCTACAATAACAGGAGAAAAAGGAGCAAACCATGAGCAAAACAACCAAAGACATCAAGAAAATCGTCCTCATGTATTCCGGCGGGCTGGATACCTCCGTGATGATCCCGTGGCTGAAGGAGAACTACCCCGGCTGCGAGGTGATCGCCGTCTCGGCGGACGTGGGCCAGGGCACGGAGCTGGACGGCCTGGAGGAGAAGGCCCTGAAAACCGGGGCCAGCAAGCTCTACGTGCTGGATTTGAAGCGGCGCTTCGTGGAGGAGTTTATCTGGCCCACGCTGAAGGCCGGGGCCCGCTACGAGCGCGACTACCTGCTGGGCACGAGCTTCGCGCGGCCCATCATCGCCAGCGCCATCGCGGAAGTGGCCCTCCTGGAGGGCGCGGACGCCATCTGCCACGGCTGCACCGGCAAGGGCAACGACCAGGTGCGCTTCGAGCTCACCTTTAAACGCTTTTGCCCGGAGATGCACATCATCGCCCCCTGGCGCACCTGGGAAATAAAGTCCCGCGACCAGGAGATCGACTACGCCGAGGCCCATGATGTGCCGCTGAAGATCAACCGGGAGACGAACTACTCCAAAGACAAGAACCTGTGGCACCTCTCCCACGAGGGGCTCGACCTGGAGAACCCCGCCAACGAGGCGCCGATTCAGAAGCCGGGCTTCCTCGAGATATGCGTCCCCCCAGAGCAGGCCCCGGACCAGGCGGCCTATGTCACGCTGGGCTTTGAGAAGGGCGTCCCGGTCTCCCTGAACGGCGAAACCCTGGACGGCGTGGCGCTGATCGCAAGGCTCAACGAGATCGGCGGGGCCAACGGCGTGGGAATCGACGACCTCGTCGAGAACAGGCTCGTGGGCATGAAGTCCCGCGGGGTCTACGAGAATCCGGCGGGGAAGATACTGTATAAAGCCCACGATGTGCTGGAGAGCGTCACCCTGGACAGGGACACGCAGCACTACAAGATCCTGATGGCCGAGCGCTACGCCGAGCTGGTATACTTCGGCCAATGGTACACCCCCCTGCGCGAGGCCATGGACGCCTTCGTGGACGTGACGCAGGAAAACGTCACCGGCGAGGTGCGGCTGAAGCTCTACAAGGGCGGCGTCACCGGCGCGGGCGTGACCTCCCCCTATTCCCTGTGGAGCGAGGCCATGGCCACCTTCGACGGCGACGAGGTCTACAACCAGAACGACAGCGCCGGGTTCATCAACCTGTTCGGGCTGAGCATGAAGGTGCGGGCGATGATGGAAATGATGAACAACGCATAACAGGGCGCAATCTGTAGGGGACGGCCTCCGGCCGTCCCTGGGCCACAAAAACAAATCTCTGTGCTTGGGGCGTCGGGGACGCCGCCCCCTACAACGCGCTGGAGGGCCAATGGCAAAGCGCAGCAATAGCATAATCCCCCGCGCCGCGTCCCTAACCCTCGCGGCGCTGCTGTGCTTTGGGCTTTTATTGCTCCCTGGCTGCGGCAGGGACGACGGCGCGGGCAAGATCATCGATTACCCCATCGACGAAGCCCCGCAGCGGCTCGACCCCGCCATCGCGAGAAGCGCCTCGGAACTGCTGGTGCTGGGCAATTGCATGGAGGGCCTGCTGCGGATGGACGCGGGCGGGCGGCTCCTGCCGGGGGTGGCGGCCAGGTGGGACGTCTCCGCCGATGGGCGCGTGCTGACCTTTTATCTGCGCGACGACAACCACTGGCGGCTGCCCGAGAACCCTATCATCGATTTGGCGGATACACAGGTGACCGCCGAGGACTTCGCCTTCGGGCTGCGCAGGGCGCTGAGCCCCGCCGTCAACCCGCCGGGGGCCGCGGCGCCGCCGGGGCTGGCGGCATTGCTGCCCATCCTGAACGCCGAACAGGTGCGCGCGGGCGCGGCGCCCGAAAGCGCCCTGGGCGTGCGGGCCGTCGATCCATTCACGCTGGAAATCACACTGGATGCACTGCATCCAGAAGAGCGTGCCGGCGAGGTGATTTTACACGCCCTGGCGCGCGGCGCGGCCCTGCCCTGCAACCGGGCGTTCTTCGAGGCCTGCGGCGGGCGCTACGGCCTGGAGCCGCGCACCATGCTCTGCAACGGGCCGTTTTACCTCAACCGCATGGAGGACAGCCTCACGCGCCTGAAGCCCAACGCGAACTACAGCAGCAAGCCGGAAAATCTGGCCCTGCCCGCCACGGTGAACCTCTGGGTGCAGCCCGATCCCCTCAAGCGCGCCCGCCTGTTGGGCGCGAGCTACGACGCGGCCGTGGCGCCGCAGGCGCTCAGGGCAGAAATACCCGAGGGCGCGGCGATCCGCGAGCTGCACAACGCCGTGCTGGCGCTGGTGTTCAACTGCGCGGCTCTGGGCGACGCGAGCATCCGCGCGGCCATGTGCGCCGCCCTGGAGCCGGGGGCGCTGGGATACAGCGCGTTTCCCGGCCTGCTGCCCGGCGGCGCGCTGGCCGGGGAGAGAAATTACCGGGAGGCGGCAGGCCCGCCGGCAGGCATAAAATATGACATGGAGCGCGCGTCCGCGCTGGCGGCTTCGGCCAATGAAAAAATCACCCTGCGGCTCATCTGCGCGCCGGAGCACGAGACGCTGCTGCGCCGTGCCCTCCAGGCCTGGCAGCGGGCCTTCCGCCTGGGGATGGAGGCGCGCATCGAGGCCCTGGAACCCGAGGAATTGCAGGTGCGCCTGGCCGCCGGGGATTTCGACGCGGCCGTGGCGCAGCTGACCATGGAGAGCTCCTCTGCCCTGGAAGCTCTACAGGCTTTAGAGGGCAGAAAAAGCCCCGCGCGCTACCAGTCCGCCGCCCTGGAGACCTTGCTGCGCGCCGCGGCGCAGGCCGATGACGCCGCCGGGGCCTGCCTCCAGGCGGAGGAGCACCTGCTGCAAAACGGCGTGTACTACCCCCTGGAGGCCCGCTCCGGCCTGCTGCTGGTGGCGCAGGGCGTGGAGGGCCTTGAGGTATCCCCGGCGGGGGATATGGTGTACTTCAAGGGAGTGCGGAAGTGGGAGAAATAATGCATAATGCTGAATGCTGAATGATAGACTGTAGGGGCGGCATTCTTGCCGCCCGCATTCGTACACAAGGAGAACTTATCTTGATCCACAACACCATCACAGAGCTGGTTGGCAACACCCCGCTGCTGGCCCTGGAAAACTTCAGCCGGGGGATGAATTTGCACGCGAAAATTGCCGCCAAGCTGGAATACCTCAACCCGGCGGGGAGCATAAAGGATCGCATCGCGCGGGCCATGGTGGACGACGCCGAGGAAAAAGGCCTGCTGCGGCCCTGCGGCGTGATCATCGAGCCCACCAGCGGCAACACGGGCATCGGCCTCGCCATGGTGGCGGCGGCGCGGGGCTACAGCGTCATCCTCACCATGCCCGAGACCATGAGCATCGAGCGGCGCAACCTCCTGGCGGCCTATGGGGCAAGGCTGGTGCTCACCGAGGGCAGCGGGGGGATGCGGGGGGCCATCGCCCGGGCGCAGGAGATCCACGAGCGCACCCCCGGCAGCTGGATCCCCCGCCAGTTCGACAACCCCGTCAACCCCCTGACCCACAAAAAAACCACCGGCCCCGAGATTTGGCGGGGCACCGGCGGCAAAGTGGATATTCTGGTGGCGGGCGTGGGCACGGGGGGAACGATTACGGGCACGGGGGCCTATCTGAAGGTGCAAAACCCATCTATTCAAATCATCGCCGTGGAGCCCGCCGACAGCCCGGTGCTGGGCGGCGGCGCGCCCGGCCCGCACAAGATACAGGGCATAGGCGCGGGCTTCGTCCCAGGCGCGCTGGACGCCGGCGTCATCGACGAGATCGTTTGCGCGCGCCACGAGGACGCCTGCCAGGCCAGCCGCTGCCTGGCGCTCACCCAGGGCCTGTTGGCGGGCATCTCATCGGGCGCGGCACTATGGGCAGCCACGAAAATCGCCGCCAGGCCGGAAAACGGGGGGAAAACCGTCGTCGTCATCCTGCCGGACAGCGGCGAGCGCTACCTGAGCACGGAGCTGTTCGCCGCAGGGCCGTGCAATTGATTGGGCCGCCGCCTGGGGCGCGAAGCGGTATGGGCCGAAACTGGGGCAAGGGACAGCCTGCGTGACGTCCCAACCCCCTTCGCGTGCGAGGGGGGTGGCCCCGCAGGGCCGGGGGGTGTCCTTGAACACAAAAAAACGCGCGCCCCCCGTTTGACCGGGAGGCGCTGTGTTTTGGATAGCATTCCGCAGGAAAGGGTGTTTTTAAATGTGCTGTTCCTAAATTGTTCGGAGGGACAGCTTCCACGCCTCAACAGGAAAGTTTATCCATTCTCCTTCTGCCGCGCAAAGCAATCGCTGCAATACACGGGCCGCCCGTCCTCGCGGGGGCGGAAAGGAAGGCGGGCGATGCCGCCGCAGGCGGCGCAGGTGGCCTCGAACATCTCGCGCTCGCCGCCGCGGCCGCCGCGCTTGCGGTTCTCGCGGCAGTCCTTGCAGCGCCCGGGCTCGTTCTCGAAGCCTTTTTCCGCGTAGAATTCCTGTTCACCCTGGGTGAAGATGAATTCGTTGCCGCATTCCTTGCAGATGAGAGTCTTGTCTTCGTACATGTGCTGATCTACCTCGCTTGA
>Ga0123353_10000359_pt1 | contig 55569 bp, 40 predicted proteins | sample TergutLab28metaG_3_FD_92763 | JGI IMG/M metagenome (GOLD analysis project Ga0123353, IMG submission 92763) | Labiotermes labralis P3 segment gut microbial communities from Petit-Saut dam, French Guiana - Lab288 P3 | ecosystem: Host-associated > Arthropoda: Insects > Digestive system > Gut ... | reverse complement strand
GATTCTGTGGTGGTGATCCGGCTTTGGTGTTTCGATAATATTGAAATAACCTTGGAGGCTTCTAAATGAGATATAAGAAGTTTAAGATTAGTGCGTATTTTTAATCTTCCGAACACTCGTAGTTTAAATTCGGAGCTAATTTAGCAAGTGTGTCCGATGTAAAGGTGAAAATTGACGGAGTTACCGTTGATATATATGACAAAGATGGTATATCTTTCGGTTTTCTTGCCGGCGCTTTTACCAATATTAGTTTTGGAAAATTTTTAGCTTTTCAGCCTGAATTGCTATTCTCAATGCAAGGAGGCAGACAAAAGTTCAGCAGTAGTTCCCTGGAAAGCATAGATCATGGTACACATTATAGATTTAACTATATTAACCTTCCTTTATTATTGGAAATTAAGATTGCAGATACAGGCGCAGGTGTTTTGATTGGACCTCAATTGGGTCTGAATGTATATAATTCGGCAACTTTCAGGGGAACAACGATATCCGGTTCCGAGTTTGATAATTTATTTAAAGAGAACTTTGGCAGAAGTCCGGAAAGTTTTGATATGAGCTTGGCTATGGGCTTGCAATATACAGAAGATCATATCATTTTAGGTTTACGTTATAATCTTGGACTTACAAATCATTTTAACACCACTTATATTGATGAAATTAAAGACTATAAAGGTTGGAAAAATAAAGTACTTCAACTAAGTGTAGGGGTGTTTTTTTAAGGGAAATTTTCCCCTTTGTTACCGTGCGATTGTATCGCCCCCGCTACCGCTAAACTTGCGTCAAACCATAGATTTGCAAAATGAAATAAAAAGTTTTTTTATGAAAAGTAGTTTTAAATTTTTTAGTTTTTGGTTGCTTTTAGCTTTAGGCACAGCCATTGTATTATTTAACTCTTGCGGCAAAGAAGATGACCCTGCAAATTCGGGAGACTCGAACAGAGCCATCATCACTGATGCAGGCGTAGTTATTAATGGCGTCAAATGGGCAACCCGTAATGTGGATGTACCCGGCACATTTGCCGCTAAACCCGAAGACTTCGGTATGTTTTACCAATGGAATAGCTCCAAAGCATGGGCTGCCACCGGTGATGTAACTGATTTGGATTATACTTATTCCAATGCCGATACATGGGAAAGTGCCAACGATCCCAGTCCAATAGGTTGGCGCGTGCCTACTCTCGAAGAAATTCAAACACTGTTTGATTCCGACAAAGTGAGCAATGAATGGACAACCATGAATGATAGAAACGGCAGAAAGTTCACAGATATAGCTACCGGTAACTCTCTTTTCTTGCCTGCTGCTGGCTACCGGTATGACAACGGCAGACTCTTTGGCGCAGGTAGGAGCGGCTGCTATTGGAGTAACATGGTATATAATAGGGGCTACAATGCGTACTATTTGGGTTTCGGCAGCGACTTCGTTATGTGGGACTACGCGAACTACGTAGCTAGCAGTATGGGGCACAGTATTCGTGCGGTGGCAGAATTCGAATTGCGGCTACCGTAAGGATGTTGTGCAACAAGCACTACAATCGCGCGGCAGCGGGGGGTGTCAGAAGTTTCCACCTCATTTTTTGAAACAAAAGTCCTGACTTTCCCAAGCCAGGACTTTTTTTATTACCTCCAAAGTATTACCTTTAGAGCATATTTTTATATATCGTATGACAAAGATAATGATTTAAAACTTACAATCAAGGACAAATTTCATTATTTCTTTCCCTTGTTGAAAGGCAGGTAAAAAAAAGATTTAGCCCTTTTTCCGGTTAGACAACGATTTATTTTTTACTTTTGCAGTAATAACAACATAATTTTTTGCTATGATGTAAAAACTGTGCGTTCTACGCATACGATAAGATATATTTAAAAAAAGCGTTAGTTTTATTCTTGCATCTGAAAGCTTAGACAATTTTCAAATGTTATTACAAGGATAAGTTGCCAGCGCTCACGCCTTAGGGCGTGGGCTAACTTATTTGTAATAACGGTAGTCTAAGACCTCAGGTGCGAATAAAGTTATAGTCCCACGCTTTATTTGTTTAAAAATTTTTAAAACCGCTTTTCCGGGACTTGAAAGCCACTTTTAATAAGTTGTGGACTTTTTTGATAGCTTACATCGTTTTCACTGGATTCATCAATTGATTTTGCAGGAGGCTACAGGCACGCCGGGCGAATTAGCCCTGCGATTTCAATTGAATAAACGACAGATATATAACATTCTGGATAAACTGAGGGAGCAAGGCGCCATTATCAAATATAACAGTACGAAATTTACCTATTACTATGTAGAAGATTTTGAGTTTGAGATAAAAATCGGACCTGTTGGAAGAAAATGTTTAAAAACGGACTTAGAGGTTGTTTAAATTTTATTTTTTAGTGCGAGTATAAATTGAGGCTGTATCAAAAGAACGCAAATGACGCAAAAAACGCAAATTTTCGCCAATCAAAGAATAAATTAATTTCGTATATTGCTGATTACAAGCAATATAATTTTTGTGAAAATTTGCGTTTTTTGCGTCATTTGCGTTCAAAAAGACTTTTGAGACAACCTCAATCAAAAAATAAAAATATCACAATAATTTTGTATTTTTGAATTTGCTACTTGTTAGTCGCAAGTCGCAAATTTTTGGCAAAAAGTTTCACTTAAAAAATCAAGGGAGAAATAGTTATGGCAATTTATACAGTTAACGCCGGACATGGAATTAAACCAAACGGGACTGTCGGAGCAGTAGGATTATTAGACGAATCTACCGAAAACAGAAATGTAGCAAGAGAATTAATAAGTTACTTAAAACAAGAAGGTCATACGGTAATTGATACGACTGTCGATAGCGGAGATGCGAATCAAATAGTAAACGAGATAGTTAGAAAGTGTAATGCTCAAGCAGTCGATTTGAATATTTCAATTCATTTCAATGCTTTCGATAAAGCGACTAATGGGGTTGAAGTGTTAGGATATAACACCAATAATAAAGCGATAGGAGATAGAATCATTTCAAATATAGCATCTTTTGGATTTAAAAACAGAGGGTTTAAAACTTCTACAGCGTTGGGATTTTTAAGAAGTACGAGTAAACCTTCACTTCTTGTAGAGGTTTGTTTTATAGATAATAAAGAAGATGTGGATAGATATAAAAAAGCGGGACACAAAGCAATAGCTAAAGCAATAGCAGAAGGAATACTTAATAAAAAGATACAAGATACAATAGTCGAAAATCCATCTGCAAGTTCTTCATCCAATACAATCTGGAAAGTGCAAGTAGGTACTTTTTCGACAGAAGCGGATGCTGATAAAGTGGCTCAAGAATTAAAATTAAAAGGGTACAACCCTATAAAAATAATGGAAGTATCCCTTTAAATCCTGTAGGGAAAAATCATGTTTATCACATAAATCATATAAATCACCCTTCAGACAAAAAAAGAGAAGCCTTATTTGAGACTTCTCTTTTATGTTTTCCAACCCAAGAATTAAACTCTTTTCTCTTTAATTCTTGCTTTCTTACCGGTAAGGCTACGCAAGTAGTACAACTTGGCTCTGCGAACTTTACCAACTTTATTTAACGTAATGCTTTCGATAAACGGAGATTCCATTGGGAAAATTCTTTCTACTCCAACACCTCCTGAAATTTTACGAACGGTGAATCTTTTTTTCTCCTGATGCCCGCTGATACGGATTACATCTCCTCTAAATTGCTGGATACGCTCTTTGTTTCCTTCCCTGATTTTATAGGCAACGGTTACCGTATCTCCACTTTTGAATTTAGGATAATTCTTTTCAATCGCGAACGCTTGTTCTGCAACTTTAATTAAGTCCATTTTTCTTTTTCTATTTGATTAACAATCGCGCAATATTACAGACTCCACGCGTTCTATAAGAGATTACACAAAACTCCGGCAAAAGTAGTATATTTTAATAGAAATATCAAAAAAATATGGATTTTTATTTTATAAAATTCGTATTACCATGCGTAACGAACCATAAAGGTATAATCCAGTGGTGGTCTTTCTATTACATCAAAGTCGTTGTATTTGAGAATAAAAGTTACTCTTTGAGGAGAAAACTCACATGTTACGTGTTCTGTCCATGCATGACCGCGTGGAGAAACATAATAATTGTCGAAAGGAAGAAGGGTGATTATCGACCTATTTCCGTTATCAACTATATAGGCATTCATCATACCGTTATTAAACACAAAGTTATTCAATATCGGCTCCCTGAACTCGCAAAAGAAGTAAGTCTGTTGAGAATCGTCCGGCTTATTCGGAGCCGGAAGATTATCCACTAAAATCCAGCTTCCGGAGGGAACGGTATAGTATATTGTTTCGGTATTCAAAATTACTTCTTCGGTGGTGTAATAAGTATTACCACAAGAAAAGAGAAATAGAACCGGAAATAACAGGAGGAAACGAAAATATTTCATACTATATATTTTTTAAGAGATTAAAAAAATATTTTTATTTAGGGTCAAATATAATAAATTTATTTTATAAAACGATATTTACTATTTTTCCCGGAACGACAATAACTTTTTTTATACTTTTCCCATCCATGATTTTCAGGGTCTGTTCGTTTTCCAACGCTGTTTTTTCTACATCTTCTTTCGACATGCCGGCGGGCAGCTCCAATGTGAATCGAACTTTTCCATTGAACGAGATAGGGTATTTTGCGACGCTTTCCTTTAGATATGCTTCGTTACATACGGGCCATTTTGCGTTGTAGACGGTTGAATTATTGCCTAATAATTGATACAATTCTTCCGCAATGTGAGGAGCGTAAGGAGCTATAAGGATTACTAAAGGTTCCAGAATGGCTTTTTTGTTGCACTTTAATGCGGTCAATTCGTTTACGCATATCATAAATGCGGCGACGGATGTGTTGAATGAGAAGTTTTCTATGTCGAATGTAATTTTCTTTATCAGCTTGTGCAGAGATTTCAGTTCTTCCGGCGTTGGTTCGTCGTTTGAGAAAGCAACTTCGTCGCCTTTGAAGAACAGCGCCCACAATTTTTTCAGAAACCGGGATACTCCGTCGATCCCGTTTGTATCCCATGGTTTGGATTGCTCCAACGGACCTAAGAACATTTCGTAAAGGCGTAATGTATCGGCGCCGTATTTTTCGACAATGTCGTCGGGATTGACCACGTTGAACATTGATTTCGACATTTTTTCTACTGCCCAACCGCAATGATATTTGCCGTCTTCGAGGATAAATTCGGCATTGGCAAATTCAGGTCGCCATTTTCCGAATGCTTCAATATCCAGCATATCGTTTGAAACAATATTTACATCGACGTGGATTTCGGTCGTATCGTACTCGTTTTTAAGATTATACGATACAAATTTATTCGTATCCTTGATTCTGTAAACAAAATTCGACCGCCCTTGTATCATCCCTTGATTAATCAACTTTTGAAACGGTTCATCTTTGGAGATAACGCCCGAATCGAACAAAAATTTGTCCCAGAAACGGCTGTAAATCAGGTGTCCCGTAGCGTGTTCCGTACCGCCAAGATACAAATCCACATTACCCCAATAGTCGTTTGCCTCTTTGGAAACAAGCGCATTGTCATTATGCGGGTTTTCGTAGCGCAAATAATATGCTGATGAGCCGGCAAATCCGGGCATGGTATTTAGCTCCAGCGGGAATATTGTTTTGAAATCGACCTTTGACGTTTCCGTAATAGTTTGATTTTCTACATCCCATGCCCATTTCGTTGCATGTCCCAGAGGCGGCTCGCCTGTCTCTGTTGGCAAGAATTTATCTATCTCCGGCAACTCCAGCGGCAGTTTGTCTAATGGCAACATTTGAGGCAAGCCATCGGCATCGTAGTAGACAGGAAACGGTTCTCCCCAATAGCGTTGACGGCTGAAAATAGCGTCCCGTAGGCGGTAATTTACTTTTACCTTGCCCAAATCATTTTCCTCAATATATTCTTTTGCCTTTTTGATCGCCTCTTTTACGGTTAAACCATTCAAAAAGCCTGAGTTTATCATAATGCCCTCTTTGGCGTCAAAGCTTTCTTCGCTTATGTCCGCACCCTCGATCAACGGAATGATCGGCAGATTGAAATGTTTTGCAAAAGCATAGTCGCGACTGTCGTGTCCGGGAACTGCCATGATCGCGCCTGTGCCGTAACCTGCAAGCACATAATCGGAAATCCAAACCGGAATTTCCTTGCCATTCACCGGATTTATGGCGTAAGAACCTGAGAATACTCCTGTTACTTTGCGGTCGGCGATACGTTCGCGTTCGGTGCGTTTTTTGGTTTGGTCTAAATATGCTTGAACGGCGTTTTTTTGCTCTGCGGTTGTTAATTGTTCAACCAATTCGCTTTCAGGGGCTAAGACCATGAAGGTGACGCCGAAGATGGTGTCGGGGCGGGTGGTGAATATGGTAAAAGACCTCTCCCCCGACCCCTCTCCACAGGAGAGGGGGGAAGCGGCGGTGCGTTTTGAAGGGGCTTTGTCTAAATGGGTCTTTATTTTTTCGGCAACCGAGTTTACATCTTGTAAAATTTCTTCATTTGTAAAACGAATTACTTCAAATCCGAATTGATTTAAAATTTTTGTGCGTTGTTCATCCTTTTCTTTTTGCTCGGCTGTCAAATGAACACCACCATCGACTTCAATAATCACTTGCTTTTCCAAGTTGATAAAATCGGCAATAAATCCATTTACAATATGCTGTCTTCTAATTTTATAGAAGATTCTCTTTGCCCGAATTGCCTGCCAAAGCAAATTTTCTGCCTCCGTTTGATTTGATCGAAATTCCTTTGCAATATCTATCAAAAGCTTCCAACTATTTTCATCAGTTGTATTTTTAAACCAACTCTTCGAACTTCGAGGCATTTCTCCCCTCTCCTGTGGAGAGGGGTCGGGGGAGAGGTGAAATCTCATTTCCGCCCCCTCACTGCGTCCAATCCAATTCCGCTGTGTCTCTTTCAGGGATTCCGTCCAATCTATTTTTTCCAATCCATCCAGTAATCGCTGGGCATAAGCCGAAACCCTCAAGCTCCATTGGCGCATTACCCGCTGTTCGACCGGATGTCCGCCTCTGACGGAAACACCTTCGCTGATTTCGTCGTTAGCCAGCACGCATCCCAAAGCCGGGCAGAAGTTTACCTTTGTGTCGGCTAAGTAGGCAATTCGATAATTCAGCAAAACTTCCTGTTGTTTCTTTTCGTTCCAACCGTTCCATTCTTCAGCCGTAAAATGCAACTCTTCACTTTGTGCAATATCTAAGTCTTTGTTTCCTTGAATTTCAAAACATTCAATGAGTTCCAAAATTGGTCGCGCTTGCTGTGCCTGATTGCAATAATATGAATTGAACATTTGAATAAAAGCCCATTGCGTCCATTTGTAGTAGTCGGGGTCGCAAGTGCGCACCTCACGGCTCCAGTCGTATGAGAATCCTATTTTATCCAATTGTTCCCGGTAACGGGCGATATTTTTTTTGGTGGTAATCGCCGGATGTTGACCGGTTTGAATGGCATATTGCTCGGCAGGCAATCCGTAAGCGTCATATCCCATCGGATGCAGCACGTTGAAGCCTTGCAGATGTTTATAACGGCTGTAGATGTCCGAAGCGATGTAGCCGAGCGGATGCCCGACATGCAGTCCTGCGCCCGACGGGTAAGGAAACATATCCAATACGTAGAATTTGGTTTTGGACGGGTCTGTTTCTACTTTATACACGGAATTGTCTTTCCAGTATTGCTGCCACTTCTGCTCTATTTCTTTAAATTTATATTCCATACGAATCCGAATAAATTATCCGGATGCAAAGGTACTAAAATAAAAAAAGCGCCGCAACTGCGGCGCTTTTTTTTATTTTAGTATTCCCAAAGGTCATTTTCGTAATTGAGCAACTCGGTTTTAACTCTCTCTTGTTCTCTTTTGATTTCGCTTACTGTGTTGTTGTATTCCAGTAAGTTCCTGTTTTTAATATTGGCTTCTTTGAAAATGTAGCTGGCAAAGCGTCTTTTCATGAATATATCATCGTAAGAAGGACGTGCTCCATTGTTTTTATCTGTAACCAACACTTCTGTTTGAGACAAGAAAGGTCTCAATGTTTCGAATGGAATCCAGAATAATGGATATTTTTGAGTTCCAAGTTCTGTGTCTCTTGTCATAATCGGACAGAAAGCGATGATCTTTACCTGAAAAGTAGAGGATATTTTGTCAAAATACCATACTTCTTTCATATAGTACTTGGTTACATCGCGGTTTGGAACATCACTTTCGTCAACCACATACATCATTTCATTGGTTACCGGATCATTTTGCGTCGTATAAATGATTTCAAATTTCTCCAATAAATCTTTGAACGTAATTAGGTATTCTTCGGTGAAAATTTCACGGGCGTCCAAGTATTCGTACACCTTAATTTTATCGTCCTGAATAAGTCTAAACATCAAAGTAAATAAGCTTTGTCTGTTGTCATTAGGCACTTCCGGATAATATAGAGGATAGTTCATCTTTTCGCGCAAGTCGATAGTTCTGTAAACTACTTTTTGCCAATAGATGTCGTCGGCTCGCGGATTCAGCATTTCAATAGGCTCCAGTCCTACTTTGGGGCCACTGGTTGGTAGGTTAGAAGGAACTTCTAAAACGTCCCCGACTTCATCAAAGAAGTCATCCTGAGCAGAAACGGAAACCGTTAAAGACATCATCAATCCTCCAACAAACAATAATTTAAAATATTTACTCATAACATTAAACTTTTTATTCAAAATATTTATTTTCGAAAGAAATTACTATTTCAAAGCAATATCGACAGGAGGCAGCCTTCGTTTTACATTATCCGGTCCAACTGCTTCCACATTTGTGATATAGACCATTTTGCCTTTAACTAATCCTTTTAATACATCTAATTGCTTTTTAGTCAAATCCTGACCTGCCGGCTGATTTTCTACAAGCGTATTACCCATTGAATCATTATAGTTCAAAGAGAAAGACAATACTTTATATTTGACATCCAAATCGTCGTCATCCAACTCGGCAATTACCCTTGTTGCAGTGATAAGCAAGTTCTTGGCGATTGTTCCTCCTTTGAATTTTTCTTTGGATGCGCCATTCATATATTCAAGTTTTGCCAATGGCGGCGGCAATGGTTTTACGCGGAAAGGTTTGCTGGCAACTTCTTGTTTCTTGCCGTCGAATACAGCGGTTACCGTGATCACACATTCTACGCCTACTTTGGCTGGACGAATATTCCATCCGGTAGCTGTTTTGACTTGGGCGCCGTTGGTAATCGTAATGTCGACATCGCCTGCAGCTACACCCGGAACAGAGACGCTCAACGGGTTGTCAATACCGGCATAGAATACGTTCATCATATCTGCCGAGATGGTAGCGCTTGGTTCTCCTACAACATACTCGCTGTTGAATGGGTATGTAATAGATGTTCCATCCGGTTTTTCCATTGAAATCGTTCCTTTGTAGGTGGATTTACCTATTGTATTGGCGGAAAATTCATAAATTCCGTTTACCAAAGGTCTTCCTCCGACTTCAATTTCCAGTTCCTTCGTGGAGTCTCTTGCTGCTAAAACGATTTGAGCATGATATTTACCTCCCTTGACAACGTATTTTGAATTTGGAATAACCAACGCTTCAATTTTATTTACGCGGAAGTCTCCGGCATCAATTTGCCCGATCAGGTATTGAAGAATTTGAGATTCTACGTTCCGGATATCATTTTGAATCTTGGACAAAAGCGTTATCGTTGCGATAGCCGGCATATTGTCAAACATTCCTTCTTCCCATTTAATAGTACGTTTTACCTCTTTGGAATATCTGCCTTCGGTTGCAAAGGAGCTTTTAATTGTCGCGCCTATGACAGAATCGGTAACCAGACTCTGTAAAAATTCGGAATAGGCATCCAGCGATGCTTTAAGTTTTGGACCGGCAGGATCGTAGGATTTTCCGTCTACCGAATGTTTCAGCATTCCCACTTGACCGGTAATATTCAAGTCTCCGCGACCGCCATCCGAAATTACCAGCTCTTCGCCCTCCTTATATGTACCGTCTGCTCTTTTTATAGCTTGAACGCCATCAACCAATCCGACGATATTACGTTTGATAACCGTAACATAGTTGTACAACTCTTCGGATTCTTTGATAACCAAGTCGGCTTTATCTTTCCATTCTTGTGTTTTTGCGGGATTCTGAGCCACTAAACTCTCAAATTGAGCATTTAAAGACGCATTTCGTTTATCCGCTATATCTATACTTTTCCGTAAACTCCCATCCACCAAAGAATATCCGTACAAGATTTCAACCGAAACGTTCAACGCGAGCATCGCAGTTAAAACCAAATACATCATGGAAATCATCTTCTGCCTCGGGGTTTCCGGACAATTGGTTGCACCCATATAATTTCTTTTTTAAATTTGTTTTTCGTTAAATTAATTTCAATTCTCTATTTCAAATTTTATCCTTTGATGGTTATAGCATTGAGCATATTTCCATAAACGGCGTTCAAGCTCCTCATTTGCTCGTTCAACGTAGCAACTTGTTGCTTGTACTCTTCGGCTTGTTGCGTAGAAGTAGTTATAGAAGCGCCCATTTGAGCAACAGAAGCCGTCAATGTTTTCATTGCTGCGTTTTGTTCCAGCATCAACTCGTTTTGTTCTGCCATGGATTTAGCTTGAAGTTCAAATACGGAATTGATTGAGGAAGCGTTCCTGCTGATTCCGCTCATTTGATCTGCAAAATCTCTTGATCCCTGGGATACGGAGCCCATGTTGGAAGCAATGTTACTATAAGAAGCAGACAATGATTCGGAAGAATCTTTTAAGGATAGTTGAGATGCAGCGAATGCTTTTGCTGCGTCGGATGCTGAGGAAAGAGTGCTAACATACGCATCTGAAACTGATGCTGCGGAAGTTAACGAACCTAATTGTCCGGCAGTTTCGCCTAATCTCTTTACGCCGTCCGACAATCTTTTCATTTCGTCTTCAACCAGAGTGGCGATATCTACTTGAGGGAGTTTATTTTTATCATGCTTTTCGCCTCCTTCTTCCCCTTCCAATTCAGGATAAACTAAAGACCATTCCCACTCTTTGTGCGGTTTTTCAAGGGCTGATAAAGCGAAGAGAATCGCTTCCGTGAACATCCCGACGCACAACAACAAGCCTGCGAAAGGCCAGTGCATAATCTTAAACAAGGCACCTATAATTACAATACTTGCACCGAAACCATAAGCAGTACCTGTTATTCTCTTCCCATGTGGAGTAGCTAAAAAATCTGAAATTCCCATTTTTTTTACTTTTTATTTAAGGTTAATAATTTATTTGTTATTTAATTTTTCTTTTTATTCCATTCCGATATAGCTGCGAACGCATCTGAATCCGATGAAAGAACGGTTTTCTGTTTGATATTCGTATGTACGAACGCCACATTGCAGGAAGATACCTACGTCTTTCCATGATCCGCCTCTCACTACTTTACGTCTTAATACGTCCGGATCCGAACTTTTAGCATAGTATTCGTAGTTAGGGTTCATGTCATGAACGAAACTGTAATTGGATTCGTGGAAAGCGGATGATGTCCATTCGGCTACGTTTCCTGCCATATCATATAATCCATATTCGTTAGGAGGGAAAGAAGCGACTTTGGCTGTAATCAGATAGCCGTCGTCTGTGTAATTTCCTCTTTGAGGTTTAAAGTTGGCAAGGAAACATCCTTTTGCAGTCCGGATATAGTTGCCTCCCCAAGGATACATGGAAAGAGCTTTTCCTCCGCGGGCTGCATATTCCCATTCAGCTTCAGTAGGGAGACGGTAGTCTTGTACTCTCACCCCTTTGTTTCTGACTTGATATGAGTTGAAGAGGTATGTTCTCCAGTGGCAAAATGCTTGCGCTTGTTCCCATGAAATTCCTACAACCGGATAGTTGCCATATCCCGGGTGCGCGAAATACATTTTCATGTATGGTTCGTTATAGGCATACGTGAAGTCGCGAATCCAGCAGAGGGTGTCCGGATAGATATTGATTTTCTTCTCGGAGATAAAGTCTGAACGGCGTTTTAGTTCCCTGTAAATGGTTTGGTTTATGATATGCCCTTGTTCGTTATAATAAGAGGTGTCTTTCTTGATCATAACGTCGGCGCTGTCTTTGGTTACTCCTAAACCGGCGATACTGCGATTATAGCCGCCGCGCAAAGCATCGAATTTGTTCTCTTTTTTAGCTGCTTGCACGTAATCCAGCCATGAGTATTTGTAGAACAGGATCATTCCGTTCAACTGCCGTTGAATGTCTATTGCATCCTCATCCATGTAGAACATGCTGTCTATTGCGGTTGCTTGTTCTTCATTCGGTTTTTTCCATGGAATTTTCTTTTTCCAATTTAATATAGGAACTTTCAGGTCGTTCCCTCTTCTGTCGGTGGTAATCTTAAACGATTCGTCCACGTTCGACAGTTTTTCCCGTGCGATAGAGTCTCTTACCCAAAATACGAACTGTTTGTATTCCGAATTCGTAATTTCGGTTTCATCCATCCAGAATGCATCTAATGCAACGGTTTTTGACTGTGATGTCATTGCCCAGTTTGCGTCCTGGTCATTCTGCCCCATAACGAAAGATCCTCTTTTGATGTACAACATCCCGTAAGGGGTCGGTTCTTTCCATGATTTTTGATAAACTCCTACCAACTCACCATTTTCTCCTCCACAACTAGTGAGCAGCAACGCGATAACTGAAAATGAAATAATAAACAGCTTTTTCATGATATAATTTGAATTACTTAATTACTATTTTTATAATATGTCTACACTTTTATATTTACTTCTTCTTGCGAATTCCGGTTTAAAACTATAGCGGAGCGCGATTTCATGACTTCCTCCCGATCGAATCATTCTCGATATGGGCAAATCATAAGAATAAGCTGCATACAGACCGCTAAATAAATTTATTCCAACCATAAAAACAAATGCATCGTCAAATCTGTAGGAGATCCCTCCTTGAAATTTTTTATCGTATTCTAATAAAGCAGTCAACTCCATTTGAAAGGAACTGAAGTCCGTTTTGATCAGGGTCGAAGGCTTCAAGAGATATAACGGGTTCGAAAGAGAAATATTGTATCTTCCTGTTAAATAAAAAACCCTGGGTACATATAAGGTTGCGGAAGTTCCGTAATCCATGGTTGGGGCGCCCAGATGTAGTACGGATATTCCCGCATACATTTTTTTATTGGAGAAAAAACATCCTACTCCGGCATCGAAAGCGATAGCGTTTTCATCGGCGGCATTTAAAAACGGGTCATTGGGGTTGTGGAAGTCGTTTCCTTCTCCGGGTTGTCCCTTGCCTCCGGTCGGATCGGCGTTATTCCGGTCGAATGTTTGCTCTAAATAACCGACATTCAAGCCTAAGCCTAACACTCCGTCTAAGAGTTGCATTTTATAAGAATACTGTAAAAGAACGCTTAAATTTGAAAATAAACCTGCACTGTTTTGTAAAAAACTTAATCCTACTCCATGTTTTGTCCCTGCAATACTAACCGGTGCATTTACCGAAAAAAACATATCAGAAGGGGATCTTTTAAATCCAGCCCATTGTTGTCTGTATACTCCGAAAAGGTTGACCAGATCGTTTTCTGCTACCGCTCCGGGGTTCATCGCTGCCTGATTTTCTGCGTATTGACTGAATTGAGCGTCAAACTGTGCTTGCATCTCTCCAACGAAGAAACCAAGGAAAAAAAAGAATATGAACCACTTCTTCTTCATATTTTGAACTCGGTCGTCAGAAAATCGACAACAATATTAGTGATTTTTACAATAATTTACAATAAAAATGAGTTTTTTAAAACATTTTTTTTGTGTTAATTGTGGTTACCCGCTGAAAAACACCCGTTTACCTTTTGTTAATATTCTTCTTCGTTGAAAAAAAAGTCTTCTTTACTCGGATAATCGGGCCAAATATCTTCAATACTTTCGTAAATTTCACCTTCATCTTCCATTTCTTGGAGGTTCTCTATTACTTCTAACGGAGCTCCGGACCGCATTGCAAAGTCTATTAACTCATCTTTGGTGGCAGGCCATGGGGCATCTTCCAATTTTGACGCTAATTCTAATGTCCAATACATAACAGTAGTAAGGATAAAATATTACGTTAATTATCATATTTGAATGCAATTCCTTTTATAAAGGGATTGCAAAAGTATACTTTTTTTCGGTAAATACAACTTTTATGATCTTAAAAATTTCGTTTTGTTGCACTTTTTTTATTCTTTTCTCTTATTAACAACCAAAAACTCTTTTTCGTTTATTGTTTTTTTATAAAAATAGTTGTTTGATAACCGGTAACTTGGATTAATTTTGTAAAAAAAAGGCACGGGAAAATAGAAAATTAATTTTGATATGTTATTTTTTGTACGATATGGTTGTCGTTTTTGTAAAACACTTACTTTCCGGAAGGGATGGAATGCGTTGTTGCTGTTTCTTCGATTTTATGTTTCGATCCTGAGAAAAAGACCGGGATTACCGGCAAAACCGGCGGCTCTTTCCATTGAGCCGACAAATAATTGTAATCTTCATTGTCCGGAGTGTTTGACCGGCAGTGGAAAATTATTGCGGAAAAGAGGAGAAATTTCGCAAGATGACTTTGAGCGGATTATAGACCAAGTTCATAAAGAGTTGTGTTATTTGCTCCTTTATTTTCAGGGAGAACCTTTTTTGCATCCCCAGTTTACGGATTTTGTCCGTTATGCGAAATTGAAGGGAATTTTTACGGCATCGTCGACAAATGGACATTTTTTATCAGAGGCAAATGCCGAGGCGATTGTTCGCGCAAAACTTGATTATCTTATTATCAGCCTCGACGGAGTGACGCAGGAGTCGTACCGGAAATATCGCAGAGGAGGAGATTTTAACCGGGTTATATCCGGAATAGAAACGTTGGTAAAAGTAAAAAAGGCGTTGAAGGTAAATTATCCGTTGATCGAATTGCAATTTATCGCTTTTCAACATAATGAGCATGAAGTGGGGCAATTTAAGGAATTGGGGAGGAGACTTGGCGTTGATCGAACGGTCATAAAATCGGCTCAAATATATACCTTATATAATACGCAGCAATCGTCGGGGATGTTGCCGCCCGAAAATCCGGTTTATTCCAGGTATAGAAGGAACGAATTCGGTGAATTCTCCTTGCAGCGAAAAAAACGAAAATATTGCTGGCGGCAATGGAGCAGCGCGGTAATTACCTGGGAAGGCGACATGGCTCCCTGCTGCTTTGACAAGGAAGCGGAATATGCTTACGGAAATATCAAAGAGCGCCGCTTGTCCGAGCTTTGGGAAAGCCAAAGTGCCGGTCAATTGAGGGAGGCTCTTTTTCAACGACGGAATTTACCGGGAATTTGCAGGGATTGTCCGGAGATTATGTAATTTACGATTTTAGAATCCCATTAGGGATTATCGCTCGGTAGAAAAAAGAATGCCGCAACGTTTCGCATACCGTTAGGTATGTGACCTGTATATTAGGATGCATACCTACGGCATGCAAGGGGCTTCAAATACCATTTTCTACCGAGCGATATTCCCTGACGGGAATAAATTTTCAACACACATAGATAATTTAGACAGTTTCTTAGTGCTGAATGAAAAATTGATAAACCGTTTTTGATTCAAATATTTCTCCGGGACGGAGTATGACCGAAGGATAATCCGAATGATGAATACTGTCGGGATAATGCTGCGTTTCTAGGCAGAAAGCAGAACGCATAGGATAGCGATGCCCGTTTTTCCCGGTAAAGCTGCCGTCCAGATAGTTGCCGGTATATAACTGTACGCCCGGTTCGGTCGTATACGTTTCCATTACGATGCCGGTTTTCGGAGAGATAGCCTTTGCTGCGAAAGCCAATGCTGCGCCGGTTTTGTTAATAATGAAATTGTGGTCGTAGCCTTTGCCGTTATGCAATTGGGTATTTTCGTCTTCAATGCGTTCACCAATCGTATGCAGGGAACGGAAATCGAAAGGCGTATTTTCCACTTTTTCCGGTTTTCCAAACGGAATGGCTACATTATCAACAGGTAAAAACGTATCTGCATTGATCTGCAATTCATGGTCGAGGATAGACGGGTCGCCTTCGCCGGAGAGGTTGAAATAGGAATGATTGGTCAGGTTCAGGATCGTCGCTTGGTCTGTAACGGCTTTATATTCGATTTCCAGCCTGTTTTCATCCGTCCATTTATAAATAAGGTATACATTCAAATTTCCCGGAAAACCCTCTTCGCCGTTTTTGGAAAGATAACTCAGTTCGAGGGTTTGTTTATCCGTTTGTTTGGCATCCCAGACTACGGCATGAAATCCTTTCGGACCGCCGTGCAGACTGTTTGGACCGTTATTGACCGCCAACTGGTATTCGATGCCGTCCAATGTAAAGCGTCCGCCGGCAATCCGGTTGGCTGTTCGTCCGCAAATGGCGCCAAAATAGGGTTCCTGGTCGTTCAGGTAATCGTCGATACAACTTTTTCCTAAAACAACATCTACTAATTTGCCTGTTTTGTCGGGAACATGCAATGATACGATTTTTGCGCCGAAATTGGTCACGGTCATTTCCGTTCCGCTTGAATTGCTTAAAATAAATAATCCGACCTGTTTGCCGTCGATTATTTTTTCAAAATCTTGTGTTTTCATCTTATTTAAATTTTAAAACACAAACGTAAGATATATTTTTATATCCTAAAATTTTTTTCTGCTTAATTTGTAATTTTCTTTTCTTTTTATCGACCAATAGAGAAAAAAGCGGATTTATGAACGACTCCAACATCGAAAAAGCATTTATAGAACTGATTCGGGAAAACGAACGCCTTATATATAAGGTATGCTCCATATATGTTTCCGATGAATTTCCAATGGCAGACCTTTATCAGGAAGTGGTTTACAACTTATGGAAAGGTTTTTCCAAGTTTCGCAACGAATGTTCGGTCTCTACGTGGATGTATCGTATTGCACTGAATACTTGCATTACGGGAATGAGAAAAGAGTTGAAGCGTCCGAAGCATGTCCCTGTTCTTGAACTTAAAGAGCTTTTGATTGAGCCGGAATCAATGGATGAAAATATCAGGGAGATGTATAAACTGATTCATCAGCTTAAAACGCTGGAACGCGCCATTATTCTGCTTTGGCTGGAAGAAAAATCTTATCAGGAAATTGCCGATATTACGGGATTGACTGTCAATAATGTAGCAATCAAACTGAAACGTATTAAAGAAAAATTAAAACAAATGTCGAATAATTAAATTGAAAAAATGATGGAATTAGATGAATTAAAAAATGCTTGGACGGCATTAGATGGTAAATTGCAGAAAAATGAAAAACTCAATGAGAGATTGGTTAAAGAAATGTTAGAAAAGAAATCGAATAAATCCTTAAGCCGATTGCTAAATTTTGAGTTTTTTGGAATAATCGTAATGTTGTTGATTATTCCATTGGTTGCATGGATGTGGGGACAGCCTCCTTTAAAGAATGCCCTTTCCCCTAAAATTTTGTTTACAGTGGTTGTCATACATGCCATGGGGGTAATAATTTTTCAAGGGAAAAGGGTTCTGGAGTTAATGAAATTCGATTTTTCAAATGAAGTTAAAACAAATGTTGAATTGATAAATCGTTTTATTATACGAATTAAAAAAGAAAAACAAATATCTTTTTTTGTTCTTATGCCCATTTATTATTTGTTGTGTATTTTCACTTATTATGAATTGAATGCAAATTTGTCACTGTGGATGTTTTTAGTAATTGCATTTATTATTGGTATTTTGGGCACTTATTGGCAGTATAAAAGAGTTTATGACAAAAATATTCAATCTATTAAGAATAGTTTAGAGGAACTGAAAGAGTTGGAAGAAGAATAGTTCTTGAACCAAGATTTTCATAAGATTTACAGGATTACCAAGATTAAACAAATGAGAATCTTGGTAATCCTGTAAATCTTATGAAAATCTTGGTTCAAGACATTAAAAACTTTTCAACCATTATGTTTGCAGAAAAGCCTTGAATAACGTACATTTGTAGTTTGTAAAAAATGTATTTTATCATGAAAAACACTATTCAAATGAAAAAGCCATTCCGGCTATTTATTGTTTTTCTATTATTCCCTTTTTGCGCTTTTGCACAATCAATAACCGTATCCGGAATAATCAAAGATCAGACCGGCGAAACCTTGGTGGGAGTCAATGTCATTGAAACGGGAACCACAAGGGGAACAATATCCGATATGGACGGGAAATATGAGATTACAATTTCTCCCGAAGCCAAGCTGACATTTTCTTTTATCGGCTATCAGCCGTCAACGGTTGAAATAAAGGGGCGGAAAGTCGTTAATATCGTACTGAAGGAAGATGTTCAGACGTTGGATGAATTTGTGGTAGTCGGTTACGGTACGATGAAAAAGAGCGATTTAACAGGAGCGGTTTCTTCGATGAGAGCAGATGCAATTGCGAAATCAGTACCGACTTCTATTGATCAGGCTTTGCAGGGTCGTTTAGCAGGAGTGCAGATACAACAGAGTTCAGGTATGCCGGGGTCAGGATCTTCTATCCGTATCCGGGGTACCAGTTCTATCAACTCTTCGAATGAGCCGATTTATGTGATTGATGGCGTTATTATCAGTCAGGATGCCAATAACATGAATTCCAATGTAATGTCGTCGATCAATCCTTCCGACATCGTTTCTGTTGATATTTTGAAAGATGCTTCGGCTACTGCCATTTACGGATCGCGGGCTTCAAATGGGGTCATTATTATTACTACGCGCAGAGGTGAAAGCGGAAATGCTGTCATCAATTTCAACTCTTCCTTAGGTTGGCAACAAATTCCAAAATACCTGGATGTATTGAATTTACATCAATATGCAGAGCATCGTAATGTGATGGCTGAAAATGGGTTAGTCAGGCGAAGCAATAATTTTGTACGTCCCGATTTGCTTGGTGAAGGCACTGACTGGCAAAAAGAGATGTTTCGAACAGCCATGATACAAAATTACAACTTGTCCTTCTCGGGTGGAAATGAAAAAACCACTTACAGCCTTGCTGCCGGTTATATGAATCAGGAAGGTATTGCCATTGGTTCGGGTTTTAAACGGTATAATTTGACGGGAAATTTTGATACACAGGTAAAACCTTGGGCAAAAGCGGGTATGAATATGGCATTTTCAAATACCTTTCAGGAATTGACGGTAGACGATCAGTCGTTGATAAATACGGCATTACGGTCAACGCCCGATGTGCCTGTACGCAATCCGGACGGCTCGTTTTCGGTTACAGACGAACCGTTCCTGCCTACCAATCCGATTGCAATGGTTGAGTTAAGAGAAAACAGTAAGGAGACGTTTGGATTAAGAGGAAATACCTACCTCGAACTTACGCCCAAAGGCATATTGGATGATATATTAAAAGGGTTGAAATACCGCTTTGATTTGGCTTTTGATTACAATTTGAATCAACAGAATCAATTTGTGCCAACCTATTATTTGTCTCAAACACAATTCAATGAAATAAATCAGGCTGACAAATCAAAACATTTCAGTAAGTATTGGCTTTACAGTAATGTTTTGACCTACGACAAAACGATTGACCGCATTCATAAACTAACTGTCATGTTGGCACAGGAATATTCAACAACAAGTTGGGATTTTCTTTCGGGTTCGAGGTCAGGTTTTCCGACCAATTCGGCGCACGATTTGAATCTGGGTGATGGCTTGAAGGCAGGAAACAACGGTTATTCGGGTCAAAATGCGCTCTCTTCGCAGTTTGGTCGTATAAATTATTCCTTGCAGGATATTTATGCGATTACAGCCACGCTACGTCGCGATGGAACTTCAAAATTTGCTCCCGAAAACCGTTGGGGCTGGTTTCCTTCGGCAGCTTTTGCATGGAGATTTTCGGAATACGGTTTCCTGAAAGAGAGGGAAAACATTAGCAACATGAAATTGCGTTTAGGCTGGGGGTTGGTAGGTAATCAGGGAATCCCTACCGAAACGGCTTGGTATGCTGTGTATGGAACGGTTACAACTCCATGGGGAACAGGTCTTTATCCGTCAAACACGCCTAATCCGGACTTGAAATGGGAAACAACCTCTTCTACCAATATTGGTCTTGATTTGGCTTTTTTCAGAAACAGAATTGAAGTAATTATCGACTGGTACAATCGTCAAACAGACGATCTACTGATGATAGCTTCGTTGCCTAACTTTGCAGGAACATCGGATTTAGAACCTTATCCGGCTCCCGGAGCAAGCTCAGCGCCTTGGGTTAATCTTGGTTCCTTGCGAAACAGAGGAGTTGAAATAACGGTGAATACGCAGAATATTTCTATGAAGGATTTCAAATGGAGTTCGAACCTTATCTTTTCGAGTAATAGAAACAAAGTGTTGAAACTTAACACGGAAACAGGCGTATTCTATGGTCAAACATCCGATAACATCTATGGAGGCGGTACAACAATTACTAACCGTACGATTGTTGGTCAACCTATAGGTCAAATATATGGTTATAAGGTAATTGGTCGTTTTGAAAAAGCAACAGACTTCTATTATCGTAATGACGCCGGAGAAATTGTTCGGACACCTGTATCTGTTGATTCGCAAGACAACATGTTGCCGATTGGCGAAAATGGCATTTGGATTGGCGACTATATTTATAAAGACGAAAATGGCGATGGAATAATTACCGAAGCCGACCGTGTAGTGATTGGAAATACCGAACCGAAGTTTACGTATGGTATTGTAAATACATTTACTTACAAAAATTGGGATTTGACGATTTCCATCAGCGGTTCTTACGGAAATGATGTGGTGAATTATTCCCGCAGGTATTTGAGTAATCCGTATCGTAATACTTCAAACCTTTATACGGAAGCGCTGAATTATGCTCAACTTGAATTGATTGATCCGAATGGTCCAAACGACTATCGCAATGTGAAAATTGTAGGCGGCGACCCGCGTGCGCCGCGTATGCCGCTTTTTTCTGCTACGTCTGAGCACAATTTCCTCTTTTCCGACCGCTTTGTGGAAGACGGATCATTCATTCGCTTGCAAAATATTTCGTTAAGCTATACCTTGCCGAGAAGATGGATAGGAGGCACAGGTATTTCGCAATTGAAATTGTATACCAATATGCAAAACGTCTATACATGGACAAAATATAAGGGTTACGATCCCGAAGTAGGAACCACCGGAATTGACAATGCCCGTTATCCGTCTCCACGTATGTATACATTCGGTTTAAATTTAACTTTTTAATGATTTGAAAACATGAAAACAAGACATTTAATAATAAGTATCATAGCGGTGTTTTCGCTGATTTTTACCTCTTGTGAGTTGGATTTCGAACCACAAAATGTGATTAAGGGAGAGGTTGTTTCGGCTGAAAATTTTGATGCCATGATGATGCCTTTGTACAACCTGTGCTGGTTTGACTTTAACGACAAATTTTATTACGGACTTGGCGACGGAATGGCTTACAATGTGTTGGCGCCGGGTTCGGCTTACATTAATCCGTTTAATAATTTATCTGTTACGGGTACTACGGATGGACTTCAGCAGGCGTGGAACGCTTTTTATATCGTTATTCAGCAATCCAACAAAGTGATGATAGATATAAAAAACAATTCGACGGTTTCTGACGAAGAAAAAGCACCGTTTTTAGCCGAAGCGCGTTTTATGCGCGGATTAGCTTACTGGCATTTGGTTTCGCTTTGGGGCGATGTGGTTGTTTCGGAAGATCCGAGCAAATTGATTGAAAATCCGATTGTAAGTTTAAATACGCAAAAAGACGCTTATGAATTTGCCATACGCGATATGGAATATGCAGCAAAATATTTGCTGGAAACATCGAAAGCGACAGGACGTGTAAACAGGTACAGCGCTTTTGGCATGCTTTCGCGTTTCTATCTGGCTTATTCGGGATTCGTAGCGTCGGATTATGGCGTTAATCCGAATTGCGAAACACGTGATGCCGGTTACTTGGAACTGGCTAAAAAAGCAGCCGAAAAAGTGATCAATAATGCGAGTTTCCGATTAATGGGGAATTATCCTGATTTGTTTAAGATTGAACATAACAACAATTCTGAGGCTTTATTTGCATTTCAATGGGCGCCCGGATCCTCAGCGCAAACAGGTTGGGGAACGACCAATTCGCAACAAAGATTTTTGGCGATGAGTTCCGAAATAACAGGCGGCGATGCTTGGGGCGGTTATACTTTTTGTCCGTACAATATGATTAGCGAGTACGAACCGAATGATATCATACGCCGCAAAGCAACGTGGATGGGTTATGGCGACCATTACTCCGAAATCAGTAAGGAGAATGGCGGATATACATATACACTCGAGGCGAACGCCGGAGCAGAGGCGTCAAGTCAATTGAACGTAAAAAAGGGAGTGACCGGTTCAACCAAGGATAATCCGGCAATAGGAACAAACAATTCGGGCTTGAATAATTATATGTTGCGTTTGGCAGAAGTGTACCTCAATTATGCAGAGGCAATTCTCGGCAACAATGCCAGCACTTTCGATCCTGTAGCGCTTTCCTATTTTAACCAGGTGCGCGGGCGTGCAGAAATGCCTCCCAAACCAAGCATCACTTGGCAAGACCTGCGTCACGAACGCCGCATAGAATTTTGTATGGAAGGGCGCTATTGGTACGATCTTGTGGCGCGTTCGTATTACAAACAGCAGGAAGTTATTCATTATCTTAATGAGCAGGACAGAGGAACCCGTCCATCCTATCTGTTCACAGCGCCGAATGACTTGCGCATTAATCTCAATAATGCATCGCAAACCGTTGCTGTCGGTACAGCTACCCCAGGTACTTTTCGTCTTCCTTATCCCGAAGGCGAGTTGATTAAAAATCCGAAAATGAATGAGCCGCCCGTGTCTTACACATTTACGGAAGAACGAATGACCGATTTGTTTAATTGAATAAATTTGAAAGAGATATGAAACAGTTGAAATATCTAACGTTTTTTATAACATCGCTGCTCTTTGTCTCCGTTTTTTATGCCTGCGAAGATGAAAACGGCGATAGCAAAAAAAACTCGAAAGCGCCGGAAATACATAGAGTTTTTTTACAGGATGCCAACTCCAAAGTTCCTGATCGCGAGGTAGCTTTTGCCCGCCTCAGTCAAACAATACGCCTCGAAGGTGAAAACTTTGTGGGATTAACCAAAGTATTGATAAATGGTTACAGTTGTTATTTTAATCCGGTTTTTGTCAGCAACAAATCAATGGTTGTGCAGATTAACAGGAATGTACCAACGGCTGATGTAGCCGACAATGTAAAAAATACCATTCGTTTGGAAAAAGGCAATCAATTTGTTGTTTACAATTTCGAAATTCGTGCGGCGGCTCCGTCCATTACCCGTATTTCGCACACCTTACCGCAAGCAGGTGAAGAAATTACCATTTACGGGACAGGATTAGCGGACATTACAAAAATTATTTTCCCCGGAAATATAGAAGTGACAGAAGGTATTACCTTTGATGGAAAAGACGGAAGATGGTGTACCGTAACTGTTCCCGCAGGCATAAATGAAAGCGGCTCTATTCTGGTGCTGGGAGTTAACGGTGGCGCCTATTCGCCTGCCTATTTCAATTTCAAAGAAGGAGTAGTCCATGATTTCGACAATGTGAATAATCATGCCTGGAACAGAGGTGCAGTTTCAAACGATTTATCCGCTCTGATACCGACCACCGGAAATGGTCCAAAATCGCAGGGAAAATATCGTTCTTTGAATACCGCCGGTCGCACTGTAGCTGCAGGTGTACCGGAGGATGCAGCTTATTTTGCAAGACAAAACATGTGGGAAGACCAATTAAACCCATTGATTCCGGGCAACACTCCGGCAGATGAAGTTGCCATACAAATGGATATTTATGTTGATGGCGAATGGAATTCAGGGTATATCCGTATGGTCGCAGCCGACGGCTGGGGTAGTAATCGCTATTGTATGCTGTATGCTCCTTGGGAATCAATCGGAAGAAGGATCCCATTCGAAAATCCCGGTTGCTGGTACACGGTTACTTTCCCTTTCAGCGACAGTAAGGATTTCGAGGCATCTACTTTTGCCGATATATTAGCGCAGGTACAAATTGCCGTCACAGACAAATATAACCAATGGGGACCTTGGCTGTGCAATGATGATTTTAATGATGTAGAAGCAGAACCTACCAACGTAGTGATTTACTTCGACAACCTGCGTGTTGTTCCGCTCACAACACCGACTTACAGCGATTTCGCAGATGAAGATGAAACAGAATAATTGTAAAACATTATTTTACACAATATGAAAAATATAAAAAAATTAGCCCTCATATCAGCAGTAATAAGTATAGTCGGTTTACAATCCTGCTACGACGAGAAAATGGAATGGAAAGACAATCCTTACGGTAAACCGATTGATGATTCCGAAATACCGTTGATGACAGACGAACTATTGATGGGATTGGACGTATTAAAAAAATACGCTCCGTTTGAAATAGGTGTCGGTATAGATATAGAACTCTATATGAAAGGTAAAGAGCTGACCAACATCGTGAACGAAAACTTTAATGCAGTAACGGTCGGATACCACATGAAACACGGTCCGATGGTCGGCGCCGATGGGCAATTGCGTTATACGATCGTCGACCAGTTCATTCGCGATCACTTGCCGCAGGATATGGCGATATTTGGTCACGCATTAGGTTGGCACCAGAATCAAAACGGGGAATACCTGCGTAGCTTGATTAAGCCCGATAAACTCGAGCCTAAAGACTTGTCGGCTCACAATTTACTGGATTTATCGGGATTGAAAAATGGTTCGTTTTCCGGTTGGGGGCGTCTCAATCAGGGAGCAGGAATAACGGTGGTGGATAATGAAGGCATTACAGAGGGTGAAAAAGCCCTCCGGATGATTTCCAGCAGGACTTCAAAAAATGAATGGGACTTGCAACTTAGTTCGCCGGACATTACAGTCGAAAGCGGGAAAGAATATACTGTTTCTTTTTTCATTCGTTCCGATAAGCCGGGAAGGGGACGTATCTCTTTTGAAAAGGGAATGGGGACAACTAATGCAGAAAAATACCCATCTTTGGATTATGAAGGTTCCGGAACTGCTGAGGCAAGTTTCAGCACGGGAACTAATTGGAAACAAATCCGGTTCAATATTACAGTCAAAACCAATCCGTTGCAACTCTATTTCGATTTAGGACATTTGCCGGAAGTCACTTATTACATTGACATTAACCATCTTGACGTAGTTCCGAGTAATGTCGACGACTGCAAGGCAAATATCATTGGTAAAGATTTTAGTGAAAAAAAGGAATTAATTGCCGAAGCGTTTAGATACTGGGTTACCGAAATGGTTGGTCACTACAAACACCGCATAAAATCTTGGGACGTTGTGAATGAGTTGGTTAATGATGCCGGTGGTATCCGCTACGGCAACAAAAACGGCGATTCCGGTGATATTTTCCACTGGCAGGACTTTTGGACTGAAGATGAAGATGATAGAGGTGATGAAGGAGGTATAAAGTATGCTGTTGAGGCTTTCCGCCTGGCGCGTGCAGCCGGAAATCCGGATGATGTATTGTATATCAATGACTACAATTTGGAGTATAATTTGAATAAATGCAGGAAACTGATCGAATATGTCGAACGTATTGACAGCGAAGGTCGAGAGGTTGACGGCAAAAATCTGGTAGATGGTATCGGAACTCAAATGCACGTCAGCTACGACAACAATGTGGAGGATATAAAAGAGATGTTCCGCCTGTTGGCAGCTACCGGCAAACAAATCAAAGTATCCGAACTGGACATTAAGGTAAAAACGGCTTCGCCCGATCCTGCGCGATTGGAAGAGCAAGCGGAAATGTATTACCAGATAGTTAAAGCATATAGAGAAATAATCCCTGAGAATCAGCAAGCCGGAATCACAGTCTGGGGTATTTCCGACCATGTTGATGAACATGTAAACTGGATTCCTGATGACGCCCCTTGCTTGTGGGATAATAAATACAACCGGAAAAAGGTGTATATTAGATTTGTGGAGGCGTTGACAGGAAAAAGCGCGAATGACATTTTGAAAGGGAAATAACGCTTAATATTGAGAATCATGAAAATCTTGCTAAAATCCCGATTCAGACAATTTATCCTTCTTTGGCTCATCTGCACCGCCGCCTCCGCCGAAATCCGTTTACCCAAACTGATAAGCGACGGAATGATTCTCCAGCGTGACATACCCGTGAAAATCTGGGGATGGGCAACTCCCGGTGAAGAAATTTCGCTACAATTCAATAGCTTGGAATATTATACCGTAACAGATAAAAGCGGAAATTGGCAAATTATCCTTCCCGAACAAAAAGCAGGGGGTCCCTATTCAATTACCATTCAAGGAAATAACACCAAGACCATCAATGACGTTTTGTTTGGCGACGTATGGGTCTGCTCCGGACAGTCGAATATGGAATTATGGATTCACCGTGTCATGCCGCTATACAAAAAAATTGAAGCGCATCCGCAAATCCGGCAGTTCATGGTTCCGCAAAACTATAATCTCCATGAACCGCAAACTGATTTTGCCTCAGGGAGCTGGGTCGCGGCAACGCCGGAAACGGTAGGCGATTTTTCTGCAACCGCCTATTTCTTTGCATTAGAGTTGTACAACCGCTACAAAGTTCCTATCGGTTTGCTCAATAATGCGTTGGGAGGTTCGCCCGCCGAGTCGTGGATTAGCGAGGAGTCGCTCAAATGTTTTCCGCGCCATTACAACGAAGTGCAACGCTTTAAAGACGACCGGTTTGTCGATAGCGTCATGGTTTCCGACCGGAAGCGCATCAATGCCTGGTATGACGAACAGTCCCGGAAAGACAAAGGATTAGCTTCAACCCCTTGGTATTCGGGAAAATTGAATACTGCCGATTGGTCGAAAATGAACGTTCCGGGTTATTGGGCGCAAGAAAATGATCAACCGGTGAATGGCGTGATGTGGTTCCGAAGAGATTTCAATTTGCCGAAATCATTGATCAATAAGCCGGCTAAAATCATTTTAGGATGCATTGTCGACGCCGATTCGGTTTACGTTAACGGACAATATGTCGGAAATACAACCTATCAATATCCGCCGCGCCGTTACGACATACCTGCGGGCGTGTTGAAAGCCGGCAATAATTCCGTTACCGCCCGTGTAATCAGTAACTCGGGAAAAGGCGGTTTTGTAGAAGATAAATTTTACGGATTGGAATTTGATGACAATCAAACAATTGATTTAAGCGGAACGTGGCTCTACAAGCTGGGCGTCCGCATGGAACCGCTGCAAGGGGAGACCTTCTTTCGCTGGAAGCCGACGGGTTTATACAACGGTTTGCTGGCTCCATTGTTTAACTACGCGATCAAAGGCGTCATCTGGTATCAGGGAGAATCCAATATCGGCGAAGGAAGAGCACAGGAATACAAAGAGCTATTCGTTACGTTAATCAACGATTGGCGGAAGGAGTGGCGACAGGGTGATTTCCCTTTCCTGTATGTCCAATTAGCCAATTTTATGCAATCGTACAATCACCCGACCGAAAGCCACTGGGCGGAACTGCGCGAAAGCCAGCTAAAAACGCTCATTGTCCCCAATACAGGCATGGCGGTAGCCATTGATCTCGGCGAATGGAACGATGTTCACCCGCTTAACAAACAAGATGTGGGCAGACGCCTGGCATTAGCCGCCCGGAAAATCGGGTATGGGGAGGAGAACATTGTTCACTCCGGTCCCATATACGAATCCATGCAGGTAGACGGAAATAGAATCATCCTCTCCTTTGAACACACCGGAAGCGGTTTGGTACTAAAAGGCGGCGACAAATCCTACTCCTTTGCCATAGCCGGCGCCGATAACCAATTTGTCTGGGCGAATGCGAAGATTGAAAACAACAAAGTGGTGGTTTGGAGTGACGACATTGCCCATCCGGTTGCTGTGCGATATGCGTGGGCGGATAATCCCGCAAATGCCGGTTTATACAATTTGGAAGGATTGCCGGCGTCGCCATTTCGAATAAATGTTGCTGTAAATGAAATAATTAAATAAACGAGTAAAAATAAATAGATACATTATGAGTGCTAATGCCACAGAAACAAAAGGTTTCTACAAATTATCCTGGGCGCAACGAATCGGATTCGGTTCGGGCGACTTAGCCCAAAATTTGATTTATCAAACAGTAGCCACCTATCTGCTTTTTTTCTATACCAATGTCTTCGGCATTGATCCGATGAAAGCGGCTTTTATGTTCTTAATTGTGCGTTTGGTCGATGTAATTTGGGACCCATTTGTCGGCGCCTTTGTCGATAAACGGAATCCAAAATTAGGAAAATACCGCGCCTATCTGGTACTTGGAGGTATTCCGCTGACCGGTTTGGCAATTTTAACCTTTTGGGACGGCTTTTCCGGTCAATTATGGTATGCCTATGTCACTTATGTCACATTGTCGCTTTGCTACACCTTGGTCAATGTTCCTTACGGTGCCTTAAACGCATCGCTTACACGTGACACGGACGAAATCACCAAACTGACATCTACCCGTATGTTCATGGCAAATATGGGAGGTTTAGCCGTACAATTCGGTGTCCCGGCAACCATCCAGTATTTCGCTCCAAATAACGATTGGTCTCAACCGGCAGCATCGGGTGTATGGTTTGCGGTGATGACTGCTTACGCCTTGGTAGGCTTTGGTTTGTTGTGTTTCTGTTATACGCAAACAAAAGAACGGATTGTCATGCAAGCAGACCAGATAGACACGGTTCGTTATTCGGATTTATTTACCGAATTTATTCGTAATCGACCGTTACGTGTATTAGCGTTTTTCTTCATCACAGCATTTGCCATGCTGGCTGTCGGCGGTTCGGCTTCAGCATACTATATGCAGTACAACGTAGGGCATGCTCAGGCGTTACCGTATTTTAATTTGGTAGGGGTAATTCCGGCGTTTATTTTCCTTCCTTTAGTTCCGGTTATTCGACGGTCGATTGGAAAAAAACGACTGTTCTACATCTTTTTGACAGTCTCCGTTGTGGGAATGGCAATGTTATACGTGGTTTCCACCACACCCGGGTTGAAAGAACAGTTATGGCTGATTTTCGTAGCCCAATTTATTAAATCGACCGGAGTTATTGTAGCGACCGGCTATATGTGGGCATTGGTTCCCGAAGTGATTTCGTATGGAGAGTGGAAGTCGGGCAGGCGGATTTCCGGCGTTGTCAATGCGTTGACGGGTATATTCTTTAAAGCCGGTTTTGCGTTGGGCGGAGTTGTTCCTGGCGTTGTTCTTGCCGTTACCGGATTTAATGCGAAAGAAGCCTCTCAATCTGCTTTGGCTCAACAGGGAATATTGTGGTTGGTAGTGGTTATTCCGGCTATTCTTTTACTGCTTGCCATGTTTATCATTTCCAAATACGAATTGGATGACCAACGGATTGCTGAGATTGATAAAGAAATAGAAGAACGGCAATTGAAAAAATAAAAACATTAAAAAATATCTTATAATGAAACTGACAAAAAAACATTTAGCAATTACTTTACTTTGCTTTTCATTATTGAATTGCACTTCAAAAGTAAACAACGAATCGAAAAACACATTGAAAGATGCGTTTAAAGGTAAATTCCTGATTGGCGCAGCATTAAACAAAGATCAGTTTACGGAGACAGACGCAGCAGGCGCAAGAGTCGCCAAAGAGCATTTCAACTCCATTGTCGCCGAAAACTGCATGAAGAGCATGTACCTCCAACCCGAGGAAGGAAAATTTGATTTTACCGAAGCTGATCAATTCGTGGAATTTGGAGAAAACAACAACATGTTTATCATCGGACACACTTTGATTTGGCACTCACAAGCGCCCGACTGGCTTTTTGTCGATGAACAGGGCAACGACGTCTCGCGTGAAGTGTTGATCGAACGGATGAAAGACCACATCACTACGGTTGTCAGCCGTTACAAGGGACGTATTCATGGCTGGGATGTGGTCAATGAAGCCATTCTGGACGATGGCGCCTGGCGTCAAACTAAATTCTATGAGATTCTCGGAGAAGATTATGTCCGCCTGGCTTTTGAATTTGCCCATGCCGCCGACCCTGATGCGGAACTTTATTACAACGACTATTCGATGGCGCATGAAGGACGACGAAACGGTATCGTCGCCATGGTAAAATCATTACAGGAAAACGGAGTAAAAATAGACGGCATCGGTATGCAGGGACATTTTACCATGGATTTTCCTACGTTGGAGGAGTTTGAAAAAAGCCTGTTAGCCTTTTCCGGGTTAGGAGTAAAAGTGATGATTACGGAATTGGATATGGGAGTGTTGCCCTATCCTTGGGAAGATGCCGGAGCAAACATTGCAGACACTCTTGCATACCAAAGAGAACTGAACCCATATACCGAAGGGTTGCCCGATTCTGTCTATACGGCATGGAGTAATCGCCTCAACGACTTTTTCGAATTGTTCTTGAAACATCATGATAAAATCAGTCGCGTCACATTGTGGGGAATCAGTGATGCAAATTCATGGAAAAATTACTGGCCCATTAAGGGGCGGACTGATTATCCGTTGTTATTCGACCGGAATTATCAACCCAAAGCGGTTGTAAAACAAATTATGGATATGGCGTACGATGTGCGGTAAATATCATAACTGTCGGATTGTTGAAAATTTTCAAAAAATATTAGAAAAAATGGCGGAAAATTCATTTCATTTTTTAATTTTGCAAAATATTAAACTAAATAATAAAGTGAATTATGGAGCCTAAAGAAGAAAAAGATACAAAATCGGTAAAACAGTATCCCATTCCGGAGGAAACAGAAAAAAAGGTCGATAAACTCGAAGAACCTGCGGTTGCATATGGCGAGCAACTGTTTTCTTACGCCGACTATTTGACATGGTCGGAAGATGAGATGAAAGAAATAATCAATGGGATAGTTTATACATTCTCAGCGCCATTTCGAAAACATGTAGCTGCTACGGGTGCATTTTTTGGAAAAGCTTGGAATTATATTAAACGAAAGAAAGGAAAATATAAAATCTATACAGCTCCTTTTGACGTGCGTTTACCCAAAAATGGGGAAACGTCTGATGACAAAATTTATAATGTTGTCCAACCGGATATTTGCGTGGTATGCGATGAATCGAAGTTAGACGAAAAAGGTTGCATCGGCGCTCCGGATTTAGTAGTGGAAGTTAATTCCCCCAGTACCGGTAAACGCGATTTGAATCAAAAGTTTTTCCTTTACGAATCATCAGGAGTGTGCGAATATTGGGTTGTTTATCCCGAAGCCAAAGCAGTCACCGTATTTCTTCTTCAACCGGACGGGAAATATGACGACGGAACGACCTATGAAGTACTCAAAAGACAAACCAAAGTTCCTGTGCAAACGCTTGAAGGATTGATTATTGATTTGGAAGAATTATTTGAAGATTAGAAACATATTATATAAACGCATGAAAACACCAAAGTACTTAGTCCCAGGCGACTACATGGCAGATCCATCCGTGCACATTTTCAACGGAAAATTGTACATCTATCCTTCCCACGACCGCGAAAGCGGTATCCCCGAAAATGACAACGGCGATCATTTCGATATGAAAGATTACCATGTTTTTTCGACCGGTGACATTGAAAACGGAAAATTAACCGATCATGGAGTGATATTGGACGTAAAGGACATTCCTTGGGCAGGTCGTCAACTGTGGGACAACGACGTAGCCTGCAAAAACGGAAAATATTACCTCTATTTTTCCCTGAAAGATAAAAACGACATTTTCCGTATCGGGGTTGCCGTAAGTGATATCCCCGAAGGTCCGTTCGCAGCGCAACCCGACCCCATTCGCGGAAGTTACAGCATTGACCCGTGCATTCTGGAAGACAACGGCGAATATTACGTCTATTTCGGAGGTCTTTGGGGCGGACAATTGCAACGTTACCGCAACAACAAAGCGTTGGAAAGCGCCGCTTTCCCGCAAGATGATGAACCGATGATTCCTTCCCGCGTAGCCCGGCTGAGCGAAGATATGTTGCAATTTGCCGAAGAGCCACGCGACGTAATCATTCTCGACGAACAGGGAAAACCCATTACTGCCGGCGATACCGAACGCCGCTTCTTCGAGGCTTCGTGGATGCACAAATACAACGGGAAATATTATTTCTCCTATTCTACCGGCGATACGCATCTGTTGTGTTATGCGACCGGCGATAATCCATACGGACCGTTTACCTATCAAGGCGTCATTCTTACGCCTGTTGTGGGATGGACAACGCATCACTCCATTATCGAATTTAAGGGCAAATGGTATCTGTTTCACCACGACAGCGTCCCTTCGGGCGGTAAAACATGGTTGCGCAGCCTGAAAGTGGTCGAACTGGAATACGATAAAAACGGTAGAATAAAAACAATTGAAGGAATATGAAAAATTTAAAATTATTATTTGTATCGTTGTTGGTTGTTTTTTCTGCTTGTACAGGAACTCAAACCGGTTTGAAAAGTTCTTCAAACGATAAAATACGTTCTTTGGGGAATTACGATGTGGCTATTTGGAGAGGATTTACAGATGCTGCGGTATCTTATACTTTCGACGATGGAATTATCAGACAATTTACGGTCGCTTTACCCTTGTTTGATCAATATGGATTCAAGGCTACTATTTATGTCACGACCGATTTTGCAAGTTCCGGTTCCGATACTTATGCCGATTGGCAAACAATAGCGGCGGCAGCGCAAAACGGGCATGAAATGGGCAATCACTCCGTCTCGCATCCCAATATAACAGATAGCAGTATTGAAACCGAAATAGCCGCTGCCAAAACGATTATTAACAGTCATCTTCCTGCCGGAATAGATTGCAATACACTTGCTTATCCGTTTTGCGTCATGCCTTCCGACCTGTCGCTTTTGGCGCCGTATTGCATTGCCGCGCGTGTTTGTGACGGGCAAATTGTTCCTCCCGCGATTGGGGATTATTACCAAATCAGCTCCATTTCTTTGGGTACGGAGGGAATAAATACCACTGCCGGTATTATTGCCAGATTTGACGAAGCCGTATTGAAAAACGGATGGTGCATTCTCCTGATGCACGAGATCGACGAGGGAGACCAGTACTCCCCTTTGTCTTCAATAATACTCAAGGAGACGCTTGCCGATTTGGATCAGCGCAGGGACGAAATTTGGGTATCGACCTTCAGAGATGTTGTGCGTTATGCCAAAGAACGGGATGATTTGCAAATTGCCGAAACATTTGAAAGTAACCGGAAAATAAGAATGGAAGCAGTTACGCCGACGTTGGATCATTCCGTTTATAACCATCCGCTCTCATTCCGCCGTCAGCTTCCGAAGGGGTGGAATGTTGCCGCAATCTCTATCATACAGGGAGGAAAAAGATTGGAATCGACGGTAAAAGCGGATGGTGAGGTAAATTATATCCTTTTCGACGCTGTTCCGAATATTCCGGTTTACATTGAGAAAGAATAGGAATTCACACTTTTTCTTAGTCCTTTTAACTTGTTTTTTCAAAATTTATACTTATCTTTGAAAGCTAGTATTTTTTTAGCAAGATAGGTAAAGATATGTAATTCAATAACTTAAAAAATTATTATCATGAAGAAAAATTACTTTTTATTGACATTCTTTTTAATGTGTGTTATGGGAATGCAAGTAAGCGCTACTAACGTTCTTGTAGATTTATCCGAACTTGATAGAGCGGACAACACAGCCGACCTTAGACAACAGGGATGGAGCGTGGCTGGAATAATGAACGAAATTAATATGGCTAGATATCTGGTACTCGAAGTGGAAGGTGAAGGCGATAACGGAGATGGTTTTGGTGGAATTTACTTTATTTTCCAAGGCAAAGATGGCGGAGATCCTCCAACTGTAGAAGTAGGGATGGGCGCCAGCTGGATAGAAAGACTTCTTAATGGCGGCTGGACGTCTTTTCCTCGTGAAGATGGAAAAACTGTAAGCATTGCAATTGATATTAATAATGTTTTGGAAGGCGAATATAATGATTTTATCCGATGTACAGGTTGGGCAAGAATCATAATTGGTTATTATGGATCATCGACTGCATTTGAAGGTCTTGGATTGACGAATGCATATCTTGTTGATAATATTGAAAAACCTGCAGATGCGGTAGATTTTGCTACAGGTTATGGATTTATATTTGAAGGTTCGGTAGGCGGAGAAGTGCAACCTAAGGAAAAAGAAAATCTTCCGATAGGGAATGATTCTGATTTAAATGCAGGATGGGGAGGTAGTTCCTATGAGGCTGCTACTAAAACAATCACCTTTACGTCTGATTGGACAGGCCGTGGATGGGGATGGTGGACAAAAGATTGGTCGACTTATATTCAAGTAGTAGTAGAAATTGAACCGACAGACGCAACAACCAAATTAGTAGTCGAATATGCAGATGGCTCTGAAAATGACCCGGAAGTATATGCACAGGCAGGAGAAACTCTTCTTGTTGTAAATTTGGATCCTGCAAAGAAAAACGCTATTAAACAAGTATACTTGCAAAGAGAAACTGCCGGAGGAATTGTATTGGTAGAGGCTTATTTCACGACCAAAAGTGTAACAACAAATATTTCCGATGTAGCCAACTCTTCATCCGTTGCTTATTACGTCGGCAATACGCTCTTCTTGAATGGTTTCGGTGATGTTCAGATTTATAACATCAACGGAAGTACTCTATTAACCAAACAAAATGTTTCATCGGTCGACTTATCGGCTTTAGGCAAGGGCGTTTATATTGCAAAAACAATTGTCAACGGACAAGCACAAGTAGTTAAGATTTTAAAATAAGATTTTTATTGTCTATTGTAAATAGATAACAAAAATAACAAACAAATAACACGGTTGCAGGAAAGACATTGTCCTGTAACCGTGTTGGTTTATCCACGATTTTGAAACAATCATGCAAAAAATTATCCTTATATTCCTTACATTCCTCCCCTTCCTTTCAAACGCCGAAAATGGAAGCAAACTTTGGTTACGCGCCGAAACAGAAATCAACGCAACCGTCACCGCCAACAAGCAAACTCTCACTATTAATATCGCCAAACAGGAACTGGAATCCCAATGGAAAGGCGCTCCGGTTCAATTAAATATCCTCAACAACAAAGAACTGCGGAAATTGGGAAAAGACGGCTACCTGATCACAGGCGATAAGTTTACGGGCATCGCCATTCAGGCATCCGCCGAACAAGGTCTGCTTTATGGAGCTTATCATCTGCTGCGTTTGCAGGAGACCGGAAACGATGCCGGAATGTTGCATATTGCGGAATCTCCCCAATACGATCTCCGGATATTGAACCATTGGGATAATCTGAACCGGACGGTTGAACGCGGATATGCCGGACATTCCATCTGGCGCTGGGACGAACTGCCCGGACAAATTTCACCGCAATACAAAGAATATGCCCGCGCAAACGCCTCTGTCGGAATTAACGGAACAGTATTGAATAACGTAAATGCCACGCCCGAAATATTGACACACGAAACCCTTCAAAAAGTGAAAGTAATCGCCGGCGAACTCCGTCCGTACCATATCAAAGTCTATTTGTCGGTCAATTTTTCGTCGCCCAAGGAATTAGGCGGACTTCCAACTTCCGATCCGTTGGATAAAAATGTTCGGAAATGGTGGAAAGAAAAAGCCAAAGAGATATACACCCTGATTCCCGATTTCGGAGGTTTTCTGGTAAAAGCCAATTCAGAAGGTTTGCCCGGTCCGCAGGACTACGGACGCACGCACGCCGACGGAGCCAATATGCTTGCCGAAGCGCTCGAACCTTACAACGGAATCGTAATTTGGCGCGCCTTTGTTTATAATCCGAGTAAGGAGGATCGTGCGAAACAGGCGTATAATGAATTTATACCCTTAGACGGTAAGTTTAGGGATAATGTTATTATTCAGGTAAAAAATGGTCCGGTTGATTTTCAGCCCCGTGAACCGTTCAGCCCTCTGTTCGGAGCAATGAAGAAAACGTCGCTGATGCCCGAATTACAAATCACACAGGAATACCTCGGATTTTCAAATCATTTAGTCTTCCTTGCCACACAATGGAAAGAATTTTTTGAAAGCGACACCTATTGTGCCGGAAAAGGTTCGACAGTTGCCAAAGCAACAGACGGAACCGTTTATCCGCACAAGATCAGCGCGATTGCAGGAGTAGCCAATACCGGCGAGGACACGAACTGGACAGGGCATCATTTCGCGCAAGCCAACTGGTACGCTTTCGGACGGTTAGCGTGGAACCATGAGCTTCCGGCAGGGCAGATTGCCGACGAATGGCTCCGGATGACTTTCTCGCAAGATACCGGTTTTGTAAATCCTGCAAAGGAGATCATGCTGGCTTCGTGGGAGGCGGCAGTAAGTTACATGATGCCGCTGGGACTGCATCATCTTTTTGCATGGGAGCATCATTATGGTCCTGAACCCTGGTGTTATTTTGAATGGGCAAGACCCGACTGGCTTCCCGCTTACTATCATCAAGCCGGCAGTACCGGTTTGGGATTCAATCGCACCCATACGGGAAGCCATGCGGTCGCACAATATTTTTCCCCTTTGAAAGAAGAATTTAACGACATAAAAACCTGTCCCGAAAAATTCTTGTTATGGTTTCATCACGTACCATGGGATTACCGGATGAAAAGCGGACGAATACTTTGGGATGAATTGTGCTACAATTATCAGCAGGGCGTTGACCAAGTCCGCAATTTTCAAAAGAAATGGGACAAGCTCGAAAATCTAATCGACAGGGAACGCTTTTCGGATGTACAATACAAACTCAAAATTCAGGCAAGAGATGCCGTCTGGTGGAGAGATGCTTGTTTGCTCTATTTTCAGACATTCTCAAAAAGACCGATTCCATACGAATTGGAAAGACCTGTTCATGATTTGGAGGAATTGAAATTGATAAAGTTGGATATGAAGCATCATAATTGAGCGAGGCGGAATAATATTTTGAGGTGCTGTAGCCCAAGTCCGAAGGACTTACACGTGGATAACCTCGTGCAAGCGTAGCGCAGCTCGAGGTAAGACGACGCCAACCTCTGCCCGAACTATGTAGTAGTTCAACTCCTATCGGAGTTGTGTGCCGAGAGTATCCTTCTACCCCGAGCTGCGCCTCTGGCTTGCACGAGGTTATCCACGTGTAAGTCCTTCGGACTTGAGCGGCAGCACCTCAATTTAATATTTTGCTCTGACCAAATATTATTTCGCCAATCCAATTAATTTATCTATTTTTGCAAAGATATTTTTACTAACGATCTGAAACACATAGGGAATCTTGTTCAATTCAAGAGCAGTACCCGCTGCCGTAACTTTTTCTCCCGAAAGATAAGGGAGTTTTTGTCAAAGCCACTGTTTCTATTTATGGAATGGGAAGGGACAATGTAAAAGAGGAGCCGGAAAACCTGTGTTCGGACTCGATTAAAACAATTAGCTTTCGGGAGAAAAAGTTAAATGAACTCATCCCTCTGTACATATCATCCATTCGCAGGAATTTTGCTTTTCATTTTTTCGATGTTTTTCATCCGGAATGGAATAGCAGAAAACAATGACTCTATTCGTTCCTATAAATTAAAGGAAGTAGAAGTTTCTGCGAAATACAATCCTGCCCCTGCCTTTGAGCATAATAAATTTACCGGCGGAAATGTATTGGTTGCCGAAAAAGCGGTATTGACCACCTTGCAACATACTTCTCTCTCCGATTATCTGGCGCAAAACACCGCTGTTTTTATTAAGGAAAGCGGTCATGGAATGCTTTCGACCATTTCGCTACGAGGGACAGCCTCGTCGCATACTTCCGTGTCGTGGAATGGGTTGACGATTAACCCGCTGACAATGGGACAGGTGGATTTCAGTCAGTTGCCCCTCTTTTTTTTCGATCGTGTTGCCGTGTATCCGGGCGGCGAGAGCGCGCTTTATGGAAACGGCGCTATTGGCGGAGGTATTTCACTTTCCAGTCTGCCGGTGTTTGAAAAGAAGTTTTCTTTTTCGCTGCAAGAAACAGTCGGCTCTTACGGTTATTCATTTACCGGAGCAAAAATTCATGTTGGAAATGAGAAAGTTCAATCCAAGTCGGCGCTTTTTTACAATCGTGCCGACAATGATTTCTCATTTTTGTACCGAGACCGGGAAGAAAAGCAGAAAAATGCAGCTTACCATAATTACGGATTACTGGAAGAGTTGGATTTTAAGTTGAACGAGAAACAGCAGATAGGAGTTAAGTTCTGGCATACCTCTTATTTCAGGGAGATTCAACCTTCGATGCAAAATAACAACGATGCGTCGAAGTATGAGGATATCAGCGACCGTTCTACCCGGCTTATGGTCGATTATGTGCGTTATGCACCGGTGACGTTGCGGACAAAAGCGGCATGGATGAATGATCATCAAGAGTATAAAAGGGACATCATTGCAACAAACAATTTTGTATTTAATCTAAATGCCGAAAAAACGCTGAAAAACTTTTTGTTCAGGGAAATTGATATAAAGGGAGGAACGAATATCCAATACATTAAGCCGGAAGTTTACGCCTACAAAGAGGGAATAGATGAGTGGCGCACCGGTCTTTTCCTTTTCTCCCGGTTTCTTGTTCTTAAACGGTGGGATGTGACCTGTAATCTCCGGCAGGAATTTATCTCAGGGATGAAGATTCCTTTTACGCCTTCATTGGGGAGTTCTGTCCGGGTGGTAGATAATTCGCGCAATCAATTGCTTGTCCGGGGAAATATTTCGCGCAGTTATAAAGTTCCAACCTTGAACGACCGTTATTGGGGAGATATGGATAACCGCTATTTGAAACCGGAGGATGGTTTTAATATGGAAGCCGGAAGCCGTTATTCTTTTACTCTTGCTTCTTGCCGGCTTGCATTTGAAGCGACGGTCTATCGCAATGACGTTTCTGACTGGATTATGTGGATGCCTTACGGCAATATCTGGAAGCCGCAAAACATCGACAAGGTCGAAACAAGGGGAATAGAAATAAACTGTAAACAAACTTTTACTTTTCCTCGTTCCGAACATTTTTTATTGTTCAATTATGCATACACTCACGCGGAGGTAAAAAAAGGATTTCAGGAGATGCGTCCGTTTGAAGGCAGACAAATGCCATTGTTGCCCGAACAGACGTTTTCAGCTATTTGGCAAACACAAATCCGCAAGCTCTCTTTCTCTCTGCAAGGGAGTTATACCGGCGAACGCACGACTTCGAACATCTTCGATGTGATGGGCGCTTATTTTACAACTAACCTGACGGCAGGTTACCATTTTCTTTTCAAAAAACACGGTTTGAAAACATCATTGAATCTGAACAACCTGTTCAATGCCGAATATCAAAACATGCCGTTCAAAGCAATGCCCGGAAGGCATTTTTATGTTTCGTTAGTTTATTCATTTTTATAATTTAAAATACAATGTCGTTTAGTTAAGGCGACAAACGCCCTGAAAGGGCATAAGCAATAGCGTAGGGCAACGCTCTACGATTGGAGAACCGAGCCTAACCCAAGCCCTGAAAGGGCGTAAGCAAAGGTATGGCAGGGCTTAGTACATTCTCGTTCCATTCCGTAGGGCGTTGCCCTACGCTATTGATATAAGGCTTTCAGCCTTAACTATAAAACATTAAGTATGTGTGAGAAATTGTTTTACTAATAATAATAAGCTATTTATGAATTGTACTTATTGGAAATTTTCATTGATTATTTTGTCTTTACTCGCTTTTTCGTCTTGTGATAAAAGAGAGGAATATGTTCCGATCGACTATACTTGCCTTATTGTGAATCAGGGAAATTACACTTCGTCGAACGGCAGTTTGTCAATATTGAAACCGAACGGAACGGTCGAGCAGGAAGTTTATACAAAAGCAAACGGGTGGAAATTAGCCTCCATTATCGAATCCGCCACATTGCACGGAGACATGCTGCTTCTTATGTGTTCTAACGAAGATAAGGTGGAGATCATCGACAGTAAAACCTTCAAGGTTGTTTGCGAACCGATTCGGGAAATCGGCATCCCCCGCTATTGCGCTGTGTATAAAAATAGCGCTTATGTTACTTGTACCGACAGTTGGGAACCGAATGCGAGCGGACAAGTCTGTAAGATAGACCTAACGAATAAAGTGTTAGTAAAGAAAATAAGCGTAAATGGTATTCCCGAAGGGATAAAAGAATTGAACGGACTTCTTTATATTGCAGCAAGCGACGGCGTTACCATAATTGATCCGGATACGGATAAGATCATCCGGCAAATAAGTATTTCGGAAAGCGGAGTTGCCGCGAAACAGTTACGAACAGATTACGAAGGAAAATTATGGGTCTCTTTTACCTCGAACGGAAAAACCGGAATAGCTTCTTTGGACGTTCAAGCGAATGAGTTTTCATCTTTTATTCCATTGGAAAATATGGATTTGTGGGGAAGCATTGATATGACTCCCGATGGTAAAAAGTTACTTTACCTGTATGCTGCCGAAGTTATCGGCGCACAAAGTCCGGAAGCCGAAACGGCTATTTATTCGTTTGATGTTGTAACAAGGACATTGCAAGCGAACCCGCTCATCAGAGGCGTTGGTTTCTATGGTTTTAATGTGAACCCGTTGAACGGAGATATCTACACTGCCAATGTAAACGGATTTATCACAAATAGCGTGATGTATATTTATAATGCCTCCGGCGAAAAAATAAACGACGGATTAATCACGGGAGTAGGGAGTTGCCGGTTTGTTTTTCCGAAAATCAATTGAGGCGAAATATTTTTCTGGCGTCTCAAAATAATATTTCGCCTAAATGGTTATTTTTTGTATTTTTGCCATGAATTCAAATAAATTTCCATATATGAAGGAATTAATTTCCCTATTCGAAAATTATACCGGAGAAAAGAACCCCCAATGTATCCGATTGAAGGGTGAAGGTTCAAACCGGCAATATTTTCGTCTCTTATCTCCTTCCCATTCCTTAATTGGGGTGAAAGGAGAAATCAAAGCGGAGAACGAAGCCTTCATGGCATTGGCAAGCCATTTTGAGGAAAAAGGATTGCCGTTTCCGAAAGTGCTCGGCGTGTCTGACGACAGGATGTATTACATTCAGCAAGATTTGGGAGATGTCTCTCTTTTTCAATATATCCAAAACGGAATCTCTTCGGGAAACATGAGCCGGCAGGAAAAAGAGATGCTGATCAAGACCATTTCATTATTGCCTGAAATACAATTCAAAGGAGCGGAAGGACTCGACTTTTCAGTCTGTTATCCTCAAGCCGGATTTGACAGGCAAACTATATTTTGGGATTTGAATTATTTTAAATACTCTTTCCTCAAAGTAACAGGCATTCCTTTTTCGGAGCCGGAACTGGAGAAAGATTTTGAACGGATGAGCGAGGTTTTGCTTCAAACAAATACTCCGACATTCCTATACAGGGATTTTCAGTCCCGGAATGTAATGATTTGTAACAATGAGCCTTTTTTTATTGATTTTCAAGGAGGTCGTAAAGGTCCGGTTTTCTATGATGTAGCCTCTTTCCTGTGGCAGTCGAAGGCGCATTTTTCGGAGGGACTCCGAGAAGAATTGTTGCAGGCTTATCTTCGATCCGTAAGGAAATACATAACCATAGAAGAATCTTTTTTCAAAACGCAGCTGCATCAGTTTGTTTTATTCCGGATGCTGCAAGTCTTGGGAGCGTATGGATTTCGCGGACTTTTTGAGCGCAAGGCCTATTTCCTGGAAAGTATTCCTTATGCGATTCAAAATTTGTCGGCGTTGTTGCAGAAGGGATATCCCGAATATCCTTATCTTTCCGAAGTTTTACGTCAACTTACCCAGCTTCCGGCTTTTCAAAAAAAGAAAGAAACAATTCCCGATCCCGTTTCTCCTTTGAAAGTCAGGGTGTATAGTTTTTCCTACAAAAAGGGAATACCGGCAGACGAATCGGGCAACGGCGGCGGATATGTTTTCGACTGCCGCGCTATTCACAACCCCGGAAAATACGAAGAATACAAGGCATTGACCGGATTGGACGAGCCGGTAATTCATTTTCTGGAACAGGACGGCGAGATTTTCCCCTTTTTGGAAAACATATATAAATTGGCGGATAGCCATATAAAAAGATACATGGAAAGAGGCTTTACCGATTTGATGTTTTCTTTTGGTTGCACCGGCGGACAACATCGCTCCGTATATGCCGCACAACGCACGGCAGAACACATTGCCCGCAAATTCGGAATTGAAGTGCATCTGATTCATCGAGAACAAGGAACAGAAAATTTAATAAACAACTTATAACGGTGATTTATTTAGACAAAACCTTATTTTCACCTCATTTTCCTAACAAAACAACCTCAGTAGCCGAAAATGAGACAAATATATTCAAAACCTCATTACCTCATTTTAATAATAAAAAATGAGGTAATGAGGTTGGAATAACGAACATAAATCTTCTACTACTGAGGTTGTTTTGTTAGGAAAATGAGGTGAAAATAAGGTTTAGAAAGAAGAACAAATAAAATAGATAACTAATTTAAAATAAAAATAAATGAAAGCAGTTGTTAGTATCATTATGGGCAGCACATCCGATCTACCAGTGATGGATAAAGCGGCAAAATTGTTGGACGAATTGGGAATCCCTTTCGAAATCAACGCATTATCAGCACACAGAACTCCCGAAGAGGTGGAAAAATTTGCAAAAAATGCGCAGCAAAACGGAATTAAAGTGATTATCGCAGCAGCAGGTATGGCAGCACATCTTCCCGGTGTTATTGCATCCATGACCACATTGCCGGTGATAGGAGTGCCAATTAAAGCCTCATTGGATGGCTTGGATGCTCTTTTAGCCATCGTACAAATGCCTCCCGGAATCCCCGTTGCGACCGTAGGAATTGACGCCGCTCAAAATGCTGGAATTCTTGCCGTTCAAATGCTGGCTCTTGGAGATCCGGAATTGCAGGTTAAATTGGCAAACTTCAAAGTCGGATTGAAAGAGAAAATCGTAAAGGCAAATGCCGAATTAAAAGAGATAAAATACAAATACAGAGTCAACTGATCCGGATATGCCCAAATTGTATCTCGGACTGGGTTCTAACTTAGGAGACCGGAAGAAAAACATCACCGACGCCACCACGATCTGTGGCGCCTTGATCGGCACATTAGAGTCCCTTTCGTCCCTGTATGAAACGGAACCATGGGGATTTTCTTCCCCCAATAGATTTCTAAACGCCGTGATCTGTTTGGAAACGGACAAAGCTCCCGAATTGTGTCTTGCATTGATAAAAGGCATCGAACGGGAAATGGGACGTGTCTACTCCCACGAGGACGGATATGAAGACCGTATCATTGACATTGACATTCTTCTGTATGACGATTTGATTCTTCAAACCGAAACATTGTCTATCCCTCATCCGCGTATGGGAGAAAGGGATTTTGTTCTGCGACCGTTAGCCGAGATTGCGCCGGAATTGAGGCATCCGGTTAACGGCAACAAAATAGTGGAAATGTTGGTGCGTGCGTTGTAGAGACGTGGCATGCCGCGTCTCTACGGTGCAACGTCGGCAATTTTCCCGAAAAATTAATATTATACAAATATGAAAAGAACAGAAATATCCACCCTCGGCGAATTCGGATTAATCAAACATCTGACCCAACATTTCGATCTCAAAAACGCCTCTTCCATTAAAGGCGTCGGCGACGATGCTGCAATACTTTCGTACGAAGACAAACAGGTATTGGTTACTTCCGACCTGTTGCTTGAAGGGATCCACTTCGATCTGATGTATGTCCCATTGAAGCATCTCGGCTACAAAGCTGCTGTCGTCAATTTTTCAGACATATACGCCATGAACGGTTATCCGAAGCAGATAACCGTTTCGTTAGGAATTTCTAAGCGCTTCTCAGTGGAAGATATGGATGAGCTGTACGCCGGCATAAAATTAGCCTGCGACAAATATGGTGTTGATTTGGTAGGCGGAGATACTTCGGCATCGGTTACCGGACTGACGATCAGTATCACCTGCATCGGAGAAGGAGAAGAGGGAAAAATCACTTGCCGGAGCGGAGCGAAAAATACAGACCTTATCTGTGTCTCCGGTGATCTTGGAGCCGCCTATATGGGATTGCTTTTATTGGAAAGAGAAAAACGAATATTTTCTGGAAATGAAGGCGCCCAGCCCGACTTTTCCGGTAAAGAATATATCATCGAGCGGCAATTAAAGCCCGAAGCCCGGAAAAACATAGTCGAATCGCTGGATCGCATCCATGTAGTACCGACCTCCATGATAGATATTTCCGACGGTTTATCATCTGAGCTTCTGCATATTTCCGAACAGAGCGGCGTGGGTTGCCGGATATACGAAGAGCGGATTCCGATTGATTTCCAAACGGCAGTCATGGCAGAAGAGTTCAACATGAATGTTACCACCGTCGCTTTGAACGGAGGAGAAGATTACGAACTCCTCTTTACCGTCCCATTGGATATGAACGATGTATTTCAAAATTTACCCGGAATAAAAGTAATCGGGCATATCACCGACGCTTCGCTTGGCTCCCGTCTCATCACTCGCGACGGGCAGGAAGTCGAACTCCGTGCGCAAGGATGGAATTCGTTGAATGATTGAAAATCGCGTGATTTAAGGGTTGAAAACTTTAGAATATGTGCCGTTAGGCATAAAATATTGGTAAAATATTGAATAAATCCTCTAAAAAAGCCCCGTTAGGGGCGAAATATTGGTAGAAGGGAATATCCCCCACAATCAAAGTCCCTTTAGGGGCGGAATATAAAACATATTTCGTTCCTAACGGAACTTAGAACAAAGGGAAAACGTATTTTTCTACCAATATTACGCCTCTAACGAGGCTAAAAAGACAAGAAAATTCAACTCTTAATTTACATTAATTCTTAAGAACAATTTTTTGTTCAGTTTCACGTTTTACATTACGGACTTAGAAAAGCGAATTTTACTAAAATAATGGTGGCTTATACATGCGATTAATCAAATTCATATTTCCCCTAATCTTGATTTTTCTCTCCTCCTGTTCTGTTAATCAGCAAATAAAAAAAGCAGACAAAAAGTACGGGATCGGGGAATATCACAAGGCATCTGGGATTTACAAAAGCGCTTTTTCCCGTGTGAAAGCGACAAAGGAGCCGCAAAAAAAGGCATACGTCGCCTTTCAAATGGGCGAATGCTATATGTTGATCAACGAAAGTACGAAGGCGGAAAAAGCCTTTTCCGATGCGATACGTTATAAACACAAAGACGACATCGTATACCTTTTGTATGCCGATGTACTGCGTAAAAACAGAAGGATGAAAGCGGCAGAACAAAACTACACGATTTATCTCAGGAAGCATCCTGACGATTTACGTGCAATAAACGGGAGAAATTCGGCTCTTGAAGCGTTGGAATGGGAGAAAAATCCTACCCGTTACAAAGTAAAAAAAGTGACGTCACTCTCCTCCAAAAAGTCGGAAAGATGCCCGGCTCACCCCGGGGGAGATCCGGATATAGTTTACTTTTCCTCTTCGCGCGAGAATAAGGCGATTGGCGGAAAAAACAGCAACATTACAGGAATTAGAAATAATGATATCTTTGTCGCCCGGAGAAATTCTGTGGGTCAATGGGATAATATCGAACCGGTTGAGGGCGAAGAAATTAATACGATAGATGACGAAGGCTCTCCGAGTTTCAGCGAAGACGGTAAAATCATGTTTTTTACCCGCGCCCGTTTCGAAAAAGGCGAAAGCTTAGGAGCCGAAATATATTCTTCCGTCCGTTCCGGCGGCAAGTGGGGCAAAGCCGAAAAGATCAAATTATCGGAAGACAGTACAATTACTTTTGCTCACCCAACGCTTTCTCCCGATGGGGAATATCTTTATTTCGTATCCGATCTTCCGGGCGGACACGGAGGCAAAGATATATGGCGCAGCAAGAGGAGTGGAGGCAGTTACGGGGCTCCCGTCAATTTAGGTCCTACAATCAATACATCTGGCGACGAAATGTATCCTTACATGCGATCGGATTCAACATTATACTTCTCGTCAAACGGGCATCCCGGCTTCGGAGGATTGGATATTTTCAGGGCAAAAGAGCGGGAAGACGGTACGTGGGAAGTGCACAATATGATGTATCCGATCAATTCCAATATGGATGATTTTGGCATCACTTTTGAAAAAGAGAAGGAGAGAGGACTATTTTCTTCCAACCGGGGCGAGCGCACCGGATATACCAATATATGGGAATTTGAGTTGCCCATAATGGAATTTGCCATAGAGGGCAAAGTCATCTCTTCCGGCGGAGAGCCGCTGGCAGAAGCTACTGTCCGCATTGTAGGCACGGATGGAACGAATGTGAAAATACAAGCAAAAAAAGATGGTACTTTCAAATTCCCGTTGCAAAAAGGAGTGGATTATGTCTTGCTGGGCAACAGCCGCGGCTTTTTAAACCAGAAAAACGCGCTTACGACTGTCGGATTGGAAGATACAAAAACTTTTCCGGTGACATTCAATCTGGCATCCATCAGCAAGCCTGTAGGACTTGATAATATATTCTTCGAATTCGGGAAAGCAACGTTGACTCCCGAATCTTCCACCGCATTGAATAAATTGGTAGACTTGTTGAACGATAACCCGAATATCACCATTGAAATCGGCGCGCATACCGACAAGGTAGGTTCGGCAGAAGGCAATTTGCTGCTTTCGGGAAGACGCGCCGAATCGGTTGTTGATTACCTGATTAAGGGCGGAATTGATGCCGAAAGGCTCACTGCCAAAGGGTATGGCAAAAGCCAGCCTGTTGTTGCGGATAAGAATCTGGCAAAACAACATCCTTTCCTGAAAGAAGAAGATACATTAGACGAAGAGTTTATTGATAAATTACCACCCGAACAGCAGGAAGTCGCCAACCAGATCAACCGGCGAACCGAATTTCGCGTATTGAAAACAACTTACAAAATGTATTGATGCTCCCTTCATCATTTCGTCATTGCGGGCTTGACCCGCAACCCCCTGATAATCGGCGGTGCTGTTTTAGGGGATTGCGGGTCAAGCCCGCAATGACGAAACGCGACCAGCCTCATTATTTCGTCAACGATCGGAAAACCTCTTCCATACTGCGTTCCTGTTGTTTCATTGTAAGGATGATATATCCGTTATCAACGGCATAACGGAAAATATCTTCACGGACATCTTTGATACTTTCGAAAAGATAACTGTTTTCCGAAACGGGAGATATGGAAACGATATTTTCTATTTTTTTCAATGCCCCCATGTTTTGCGGCTTATTAAACTCTACAAAAACTGAAAATCCCGATTCGGAGCTTGTTGAAACGATGGCGCTCTCTTTATCATCGGCTACAATTTGCCCTTTGTTGATGATGATCACGCGCTTGCAGATAGCCGAAACCTCTTGCATGATATGCGTAGAAAGCATGACCGTTTTTTCTTTCCCGATCTCCTTTATAAGATTTCTGACCTCGATGATTTGGTTTGGATCCAAGCCGGTGGTCGGTTCATCCAGAATAAGCACTTCCGGATCAGAAATCAGGGCTTGAGCTAAGCCTACCCGTTGCCGGTATCCTTTGGAGAGCATACCGATTTTTTTCTTATATTCAAGTGTCAATCCCGTTTTTTCAATCATTTCGTCAACGCGGACATGGGTCTGTTTTCCCAGTTTATATATTTTCGCAACAAAACGAAGATACTCTTTGACAAACATTTCCGGATAAATGGGATTATGCTCCGGTAAATATCCTATTTTGCGGGATACTTCCAGCGGATTTGCAGTAATATCCATTCCGCAAACTTCCACTTTTCCTTTGTCGGCTTCTACATATCCCGTGATTATTTTCATCGTAGTCGATTTTCCGGCGCCGTTATTGCCCAGAAATCCGGCAATTTCTCCCTTAGGAATGGAAAAACTGATATTGTCCAATACCAATTGTTTCCCATAACTTTTATATAAATTCTGAACGGTTACTGACATATTTGATTGCTAATTATATAGTTACACATTATTAGAAGAGCATCGCCCCATTCCCGAAGGGAATATCGCTCGGTAAAAAGCATCCACACGTGACATCTGCATACCGTAGGTATGCAACCTTATTACAACATGCAGGTTACATTCCTAACGGAATGTGCGGGTATACGGGGCATATCTTCTACCGAGTGATAATCCCTAACGAGATTTTATATCTTTATCTGCTATATTGCATCTTATCTTAACTACTATACACGGCAATGGTTTTTATTTCCTTCCGAAATCAGCAGGAATTTCGCCCCAAGCGTTTGTTTCCCATTTCAAAATTTTGGTGGAATAACTATTTTCATTCAACCATTTTTCCGCACGTTCAATAAGCTCGAAAATAGGAGCATTCTTGTCATTCTCTTCCAGCTTTGTTTTGCATTTCTTTTGCCTTATCCATGAAATGGCGGTGACGCTGTCCGAATAAATGGGAAGCGGACTATTCTGTTTTTTCAAAAATGCCAATCCATGCACAATGGCAAGAAACTCTCCGATGTTGTTGGTACCATCCTCAAATGGTCCTATCCTGAATATTTCCTGCCCGGTGCGGGTATATACTCCCCGGTACTCCATGACTCCCGGGTTTCCGCTACATGCAGCATCTACGGAAAGAGATTCGGGGTCAGGCTTTCCTGTAAACAACGTTTTCGGCGAAGGAGTTTTGTCCGCATTTTTCTTTACGGTGATGTAATCTTCAAATCCCCTGCGGAAAGCGACGGTTGCTTCCTCCTCTTTTTCAAAGCTTTTGTATTTTGCATTCGGAAAATTTTCTATTTGCTTTTTGCAAACATTCCACTCCCGGTATACTCCCGGTTCATGTCCTTGCCAAACCACATAAAATTTGCCTTTTGCCATACCGTATTCAGATTTTCAGATCATCCAGCAAGTCGTAATACAATTCGATCGCATCGTTAATCTCTTGAATGACAATATATTCATCGGCAGAGTGGGAACGGGCGGAATCTCCGGGACCTATCTTCACGCTTGGAAAAGTCATCAACGCCTGATCGGAGAGGGTAGGAGAGCCGAATGTGCTCAATCCCATACCTTTTGCTCTCTTTACAACCGGATGCTGCATATCTATGCCCGAAGAGCTTAGCTGGAAAGACCTTGCCTTCAATTCGCTTTGAAGGTTTTGCTCGAGGATTTCAAAAATTTCCTGATTGGTATAACACTCATTGGAACGAATATCAATCACAAAGTCGCATTTATCGGGTATGACGTTGTGTTGCGTGCCTGCCTGAATCATTGTTACACTCATTTTTACCGGACCCAATAGATCCGATTTTTCAGGCAATTCCGTTTTACGGATCCATTCGATATCTTCCATTGCCTTGTATATCGCATTTGTACCTTCATTTCTGGCGGCATGTCCGGATGCTCCGCGTGCAATACAATCCACGACCATAAGTCCTTTTTCCGCAACGGCGAGTTGCATTCCGGTAGGTTCGCCGACAATAGCAAGGTCTATTCTCGGCATATTTTCTTGCAATATGCTTTCAATTCCCTCTTTTCCCGAAACCTCCTCTTCTGCCGAAGCCGCGAAAATCAAATTATAAGGCTGTTCTTTGGCAGTCAGCAGAGTAAATGCGTAAAGCAACGAAACCAAGGAAGCTCCCGCATCATTACTCCCCAATCCGTACAATCGCCCGTTCTCTTCTGACGGGGTATGGGGGTTGCGCTGCCATCCTTGAGTAGGTTTGACCGTATCTATGTGGGAGTTCAGTAGGATGGTAGGCTTGAAAGAGTCGAAAGCGGGACTTAAGATCCATACATTATTCCCTTTTCTTCCGGCGATGTATCCTGCCGCTTCTATGTGTCTTTGCAAAAAGTCGGCAACATCCTTTTCCTCCCTGCTGTAAGAAGGGATTGAAATGAGGCTTTTCAATAGCTTTACAGCCTCTTCCTGCGCTTGTTTTATATTGCTGTTCATGTAGACTGCTTTTTTTCTAACATCATGAAGGTACAAATATAAAAATATTTTTTGTACTCGTGCGCTATTTTATTTTTCAATTTTTTTAGGTTTTTTATTTGGAAAAAATATTTTTTTTCTTACGTTTGTAAAGAATTTGATATATTTATGTAATATTTTTTTACGTAAATCGGGATGAAGCAGCAACTATCTGATTGCTAAGTGCTTATTGTTATTTTAAGACATTCATCGAGGAGGATGGGTGTTTGATTGTTGTATAACTTTTATTATTAAGGGGTTAAGCAATGAAAAAAGATAAGAATCATAAGAATTTATATCCGGATCTTGATTTTCACATGGTAATTACGATTTCCAAGGTGAATCCTGATTTCGTTTTGATAATCTTATAAAGATTGTGAAAATCGGGGTTCAGGCAACAAACAATGTATAAACCAAAAAGATAGTAATTGATTTTAAAATATATAGTTTATGGAAACACGAAATTTTATTAGTAGGGTACGAAACCTTTTCTCTAATATGAAGTATGAAGTAAATGGTTATTTTTTGAGGAAGATAACATTAGTGCTGATAATGTTATTGGTTATTGGGAATTTAAAGGCAGCGGTGGATCCGAGTTCGTTCACTCTATTGGGCGTGCAAGGAGCAACTTGGCCCGCCGGTAGTAGTTTTTCATCTTGTGGAGGAGATGCCGTCGTAACTTCATTTTCTGTGGGTTCAAATCAAGACGGTATTTTTGCCGTTAGATATGGTACCACTTGTATAAATATTGATGCTTGGTCTGATAAAACAAATATTGTCTATATTGGTGCATGGGGTACTTGTTCTGTCGGAATGAAACCAACGCCAATGCCTACTGTTAACACTACCTATTATTTATACATAGATATTACTAATGAAGTGGTTAAACTTCAAACTACCCCGTTCACTTGCTCCTCTTCCTCCCTCACCTGCTCTTCTCTCTCTCCCGGCGCAACCAACTATTTTGTAGAGTTTAAGGGTGAGCCGGCAGTTGAGACGCGCACACCGCTCACTATTGGTGCATCGGGATACGCATCAGGGACTAACTTCTCCGTTACTGCCGCAGGATTTAGTTTTACGCCTGCCGCAGGCTGCGGAACTGCTACATCCATAACTCACAGTTGCGTAAACGGAACCGGAGTCACCACAAACCTCTCCGTCTCTATGAATACGGGGGCTGCGGCGCAATCCTACACTTCGCCCGTTTCGTTTGCCTACGGTGCAACCACGCTTTCCCCTACAGGAGGTGGTTGTTCGCTGACAGGGAAATTATTAGAAGTGAATTTGAGTGGTAATTGTGGAGTTCCTTTGGAGGCACTGTCAGGATCAGACGGTACGCCCGTCGAATTTTCTCTGGCTGCCGGCGCTTACGTGGATAACGGACGTACATATTACATAACAACCGATAATCCGGATTATTACGAACTCAGTACGGATGACACCAACTATTATTCGGAGGTTTCTGTTACGGCAAATAGCAACACATCATTTCCTGCCCATACCATATATGTACGACTGAAGAATAAGACGGGTATTTTTGATTTAACGCCGGAAGCTGATCTAATTCTCCGAACGGCAGGACATACAGGCAATATAGGCACTTCCTTCAGAACAAAAACGCTCTGCTCGTTGAGCGGCGATATCAGTCTCAAGCCCGGAGCTGAGATTGAAACAAACACTAATGGCTATGCCGCAGAGGGAGAATTTATTGTGCTGACTGCCAATTGGTTGAATACGGATTATGCAGAAGGAGACCTCTCTTTTGCATGGTATGTGAATGGCGGCTCTCCTATTGCTTTAACTAGAGAACATTCATTCAACGCCCCGACAGGTTTTGATACGAACATATATAAAGTAGAGATAACAGGAAGTGGCGGTACAAGTGAAACGACAATACAATTATTGTCGCGTGAGGCAACCGCTACCGGTAAAGCTGTCTGTTCTATCTCAGAACCGGCTGACTTGCCAGCCCTTATTTTTACTCCTTCGATTACCCCAGCTTCTATCCAGTGGATGGTGGGAGCGACAGGTGACGTCGATTATACCAATCAGGATACTGGGGATTGGACGAATGTGGCAACCGGCGCTTTAGTCCCAAATACCGGTGGCCAATCGTATGTCGCAAAAATCACCTATAACAGCGGCGTTTTCTACTCCAATCAGGTGCAAGTGACTGTCATGTCGGCTCCCACCGCGTCAATGATAGCGTCCGATGCAACAGAAGGCTGTCCCGACGACGAGATTGAGTTTTCTGCCACTCCTGATCTTTTCGGCATTGATTACGACTGGTACAATGGGGCTACAAAGTTAGGTAGAGGTAATCCGTTTTTACTTGAAATAGATGAGGATTTTGCGCCATATACCATCACAGCCAAAGCGGTCAATGGGTGTGGAGTTGAAGCAACTTCTATTAATAACATAGGTATCACGTTGAAACCAACGGAGTGTGGGTGTGATGATCAGGAGATTATTTTCGAAGAGAATTTTGGAACGAGTTCCGCCCAAAGCAGTGCTACAACTTGGGGAGCCGGTTGGATAACTATAACTCCTACTTATTTGGCAGGAGCAACTGGTACTGGTTCTGAGCCCGATTATAATAGCGCCATTAGGTTCACTGTTACAGATGGCGCTAACAAATACGTAAATATGGCTGGTATGACAACAGCTACCAATAACAATCGGTCGCTTGTATTTGGCGCCGCAGGACTTGATAACATAACTGCCTACACGGTGTTTACTATAGGAAAACCGACAGGTGTAGATTTACAATATGCAAAATATAAATTAACATTTGATTATTTAATATTGGATATTAGTGATTGGCAAGGCTCTACGTCAATAAGCTCAAGTATAGGAAACTTTTCAGCATCATCACCAGCTACTGCTCCAATTTTGGATGCCGGCAGAACCAATTTCTTGCCCGGTACCATTAATGATATTACTGCCGCTCAACTGAATACCGGCATTGTATTTACAGTTACTGCAAAAAGTCGTGGTCGTGTCATTTTCGACAATTTCAAACTCGTCCCAATTTGCCCGCCAATCGTCAAACTAAGTCAACCGGATGATGATGGCTGTACCGTCACTTTGACAGCTGAGCGCACCGGCGCCGGAACATTAAAATGGTTCAAAGACGAGGGATCCGGCGAGGCGGAATTTACCCCTACAAGCGGTGCCGGCGGGCTTACTCATACATTAAATGAGTGTGCCATTGAGACTGTTTTCAGAGTGGCAATATTTGAAGGACTCAATGAAGTCGCCTCTTCCAGACTACGTACTGTCACGGTTTTTGACCACACTGTAGCTCCAACGCTCTCACTTAACCTGCTGACCAATATACCTCCATACTGCTTCCTGGACGAGCTGCCGAATTCGGTCGAATTCAGCGTTATGGCTTCAAGAGTGGGAGGCGATGATCTCACCGATAAGCTTCAATCCATAAAATATTACAAATATTACGATGATAATGACGCGAGTCCAGACTATTTGGGTCAGTACAACGACTTAACAAGAGAAGTGTTTGTTACTCCGGGCGGCGATTGGTTTGGTCAAAGAGTCACCTACATGGTAACTGCCGATATTTGCGGAGCTACACTCAGTGACACGAAAAGCTTTGAGGCATTGCCTATACCCGAAGCTACAATAACCACCGAGAAAGTTTGCTCAGGAGAGACAATCATCCTGACGGCAACTCTCTCTGTCGAAGCAGGCAGCTACCTGCCGGAAATCGACCACACAGCAGTATGGACTATCAATGGCGTCGCGCAGTCACCTGAGACTTTGTCGGTTGATGATGCAACAACAGCATTTATCACAACAACTTACGAAATACTTGTCGATGATCTCTTTACCGCATCCATTGCCTTCACAGGAAGCTGTGGTGTAACGAGCGCTACCTTGCAAGCGGGTGACTATGTTAAAGAAGACGGATGTGATGATGATACGTGTGATGATACGCCGATTGTGATTGATTTTGGGGCGCCGGCAGAAAATACGACATTTGCCGCAGTGTGTCCGTCTACTACGTCATATTGCAATTTGCTTACAATCAATACCACCAATTTCCCTCCTGGCGGAAATCAAAATAATGCCGGACATATGGTTGCCGTTACTACGCCCGATTATGGTAGTATTGTAACAATATCGTCTCCAAATGATGGTTTCCTTATTTTTACAAGACAGAATAACGCCCACGCATTTACATTAAGAGACCTAGGTAATACTATTTTGACGGCAGAAAAGTACACCGTTTCAATGAAGGTGATTATGCTTCATAGTCAAACAATAAACAATAGTCCTGTCGGAGTAAGAGTACAGGTAGATTCCAACGCGTCATATGAACCGATCCGTCTTGGACCTCCAACATCTGCTGGCACTTGGAATGCCGATAGATCAAATGCTGTCTGGAGACCACTTATAATTGAAAATGTGACTCAAGCAAATTTGGACGCAGGAATAATGTTCTCTATATTCGGGGCAGATAATAATGCACGAATAGGCTTTGATGACATTACTTTTACTCCGGTCTGTCCAACCACCTTCTCCTTCTCCATAGATGTAACCCAAGGCAATCATTGCGGCGGTTTGGGAGATCCTACCCTGTTGACGGTTGTTTCTGATGATGACCTTGACGGAGCTACCTATCTGTGGCAAAAATCAGACGGAACTCCTGAAGGTTGGAGCAATGCGTCCGGAACAAATGATGAAGCTACATACGAAGTCCCTGTCACTGCCAGCCCTGCAAGTTTCTACAGGGTAACTGTCACAAAAGGCGGCTTCTCATCGACAAAACGTGTGACGATTACTTGCGCCGATGTTTTCATTGATGGTACTCTTGTTGCTTGTTTCGGCGAAACTACAGAGTTGACAGCCGTTCCATTAGTAACAGTCGATTCTTATAAATGGGAAGAAAAAATAGGTGAAGGCGAATGGACAGTAATGGACGGCGAAACGGAAGCAACGATCGATGCTTCTCCGGGAAAATCCTACCGCGTGACGGTGATGCCTTCGGGCTCCGCGTCCGAGCCGGTAACAATCTCCGTTCCTGATGCTCCGGCAACACCTTCAATTCCGAGCGGAGCATATTGTCCGGACGAACTTGTTACCCTCTCCATAACCGAAGGAACTCGCACGCTGGGCGCTACCTATACATGGAGTGTTGATGGTGTTGAAGTCGGAGGTATTGACTCACATACTTATCAATTTACTACTGAGTATGATGTAAGAACACCGTTCAGTTATCCGGTAACAGTGACTGCAACCCTTTGCGGTGTTCCAAGTCTAGCCGGAGAAGCAACCATAACAATTAGAGAAAACTTTGATCCTGCGTGTATATGTGATCCTACGCCGACTGTAGTCAATTTTGGGACTCGGGCTGGGGACGTTTCATTTGCTGATGTAACCGGATGTACAAATTGTGGTTATATAGAAGATGTACATCCCGTTTATGCCGATGGTAATCAGAACAATTTTAGATATGTAATTACAGATGGTAGTGTTAGTGGGACATATGGAACTTTCTCAGGAAGTGCAGGTAATGCTTTTCTAGTTGCAAATGAACCTGCCGGAGATATACTTACTATACGAGCTCCGGAAGCTATACGAGCAAGTATAGACGATG